>OFCL01000152.1_pt1 | contig 40518 bp, 54 predicted proteins | sample 1520811 | NCBI WGS metagenome assembly OFCL01 (sample SAMEA2699030, study PRJEB24076) | metagenome | biome: Human gut stool | place: Spain | collected 2012-03-22 | reverse complement strand
AGATGTTGTTTTCCTCATCTACATAAAAATCACATCTAGTCCCTAAAAATTCTCCTTGCTTTACAAGTTTCAGTTTCATAATTCCATATCCTTTCTATTTTTATGCATCAAAATAGGACGCAGCATTCGCTACGCCCTCCAGCTTTCCGGGGAGATCAGGAACATATCCTGAAAGGACTCCTCCCCTATTTTCAATTTTCTTCATTTTTCACACGCTCCCCTGCCAAATCAGAAAGCAGGTCTTGAATCTTACTATAATTTTTCGTCATAAAGTGCTGGTTTGCCCAGTCTTCTTCAATTCTCGGTTTGCCGAGCACTTCCAAAATGTCATTGATCGTAAATGCTCCGCTTGAGATCAGCTTGTCTACTGGAGTTGCAATATCAAAAATATCAATATGCTTGACTGCCAGAGTCTCTATCTTTACATAATTTCCAGCTTTAAATCCTGTGTATCCATTTCTCTTTCGGTTGATCTCCTGCTGCAGCATCTTAATGAGCGGATCTATCACAAAGGTCAGAAGTTCATCAATCGCTTTCCCTGTATCCTGTACATCTCCTTTGGCCAGACTCGGTGGGAAAGAAAATGCTCTTGCTGTAAATTCAAAGATGTCATCAGCTAGAGACTTGATATCTCGTGTTGACTCTGTAGAATACGTCTTTCCGCTTTCTGAAATATCCTGATATTCGTATCCGTCAAACAATGGCAACACCGCACTGTCGCTTTCAAAGAAGTTCTTAAAATGCGTGCTCATCAACTCCTGGAATGTTTCATCGAAATTCTCACTTTCCTGTGCAATTGCTCCAATATTCAGGATTCCTTTTTTTCCTCTTGATTTTTTATAGGCATCCTGCGCATATATCAGTAATTTTGAATACGTTTCATACATCCCATTTGTGAGATTCCTCATATTTTCTGAGTTTAATTCGAAAAACATTGCTTCCGACATTTCCCGTGTTTCAGACAATTCGTAACCGTCAAATGTGATCCCGCTGAATCTGTACTCCTTCAATGCCAGCACCTCTTTGCTGTAACTGTCTGCCACATAAATGTGATTGTTTACTTCTACTACAAGGCATTCATTGTTCCGGTACAGCTTGCCAATCAGCTTATTCATGAATGACGTTGCATTCTGGTTCTGATTTGGTTCGTAATTCCAAAGATAATACTCCTGCCCTTTTACTTCTTTCTTCTTGATATACGTTTTAAATTCGCATTTGCTGATGGCATTTGCAATTTTATTGACACAAGTCCAGAAAGCCAGCTCTCTCAGATGTACTTCGTACATAGCACTCTGTACATCTTTATCTTTCATAATGTCATCCACTGTGATCCTTGTGGTACTGCTGCCTCCAAGTTTTTTGATCAACCAGTCTTTAATACTTAATTTCCTACGTTCACCCCCTTAATAACTGTAAACCTGTATTTTCGGTGTTGGTTTTGCCCGTTTCTGCGGCAGCACGTTTTCCACAGTCATCGCCGCTACAAATGCCATAAATGGGTCTGTTTTTCTGCTTTTTCCTTCTATTTTTCCATATACATAATTTCCCATATCGGCATCATCCTCTTTTCCTGGTTTTCTTCCATGCCTGATTAGTTTTGCATTATTGGTGGCCCACCTTAATTCTGGAGCATCTCCCCAGCGCAACCATTGATTTACAAAGCAGCTATCAATCAGAGGTGCCACTTTCATAATGTCTGATGGCCGGATCAGCTTCAGATTCTTATTCACTTTCATATCAAATCCTATTTCCTGCAGATATTTTCCGATCAATGCAAAACGGAAATCATCCAAGGCTAAAGCTTTGATATTGTATGTGCGTTTTGCTTCCTGTATATAATTTGTAAGCAATGACGGATGTATTTCCACGTCATCTACAAGCGTCAGTCTTCCGGAATCCGCCCATTCTTTCCATGGAGCCTTGATCCTCGGAATATCTTTCGAATTTAGGCACATCCATGAATGGCTGATATCAAACCGTTCATCTCCATCTCGGAAATGAAGATCTACGGAAGCCCAATCTGTTAATTTTGTATAGTCAATTCCACATACACAGCTCCATCTTTCCAGATCCGGCAGTAAGATGTTGGTCGCTTTGATATTGTCCCACTCCGTTACACTCATTTCTTCCGCATTTTCCGGAATATTCATTCGTTTTGTCATAAATGCCGGAAGTCTTCTCGGATTTTTCTTCCATTCCCTGTATTCTTTCCTGATCTCTTCCATAAGACTTGGCAGATATGGCAACGATGGATTTGCCATTGGCCAGTTTTCTTCCTGATCCACATCTTCCTTTTTATTCAGTTTACAGATAAATGGTAATAACCCATTATCCGGTTCGCCACCTCGTAATATCTGTTCGGAAGTTTCCAGCAGATCATCCAGCGGTCCTTCCCGCACATCACCATTTGTCGTGTAGTAAGAACGTCTTGGATGTTTCTTCTTACCAAGTCCTGTCGTAAAGACGTTTATATTCTTATAGTCTTCATATTGATGGATCTCATTAAAGATACAGATTCCAGAACGAAGTCCGTCTTTTCCTTTCGGACTGTTTGTTCTTCCCTTCATAATAGACTTTGTTTTTAAGCATAAAACCTGTTCCTTCGTCCACCGGAAGAATTTCTTTAATTTCTTTATCACAGATGGGCGCTCAAATGCATTGATCACATCATGAACCGGCCGCATTGCCTGGTCCTCATTATTGGCGCAGATATCTACATCGTACTCTCTGATTCCATTATGTGGGGACATTAAACACACTGATTCGAGCGCAATTGTACCATCTTTTCCCGCTCCTCTCCCCAACATACAGAATAAATCCGGCCATCTTGGAAGCCCGGATTCTCTCCAATATGTGCAATCGTGCAGTCCGATCACAAACTTCTGCCAGGGAAATATTTCTTCAAACGGGAAGTATTTTGACATCCCGATATATTTCTCCAACTGATCACAATCTATATAAATATCTTCATGCTCAAAACACCATTTTACATGCGCGACAAGCAGCTCCTGCTCTTCGCATACTGCATAGATTTTTTTCTCAACTATATCAATCCATTCCTGAATATATGGATGTATGTTACAGCTCATCTTCATCATCTCCCGAATCATCGCCAACCGGCTTAATTCCTAGGCTGTCCAGTATTTTAAGCATTTGAGCATTGACCTTAATTCTTTGATCTATCGAGTCATTTTTCTTTTGCCCTTTTTGACCTCCTCCATTATTATATTCAACGATAGCGCCTCTCTTTTTAATGTCTGCGATCAGTTCGTTCTCCAGGTCCCAGAAGTCCATATATTTATCGACCAAGTCGATGTAATATTTCCCTGTGGTTCCATTCCGGGCCAGCTGATCAAGAAGGTCCTCTTTGATTTCCACTCGCAATAATTCTTTTCTTGTTTTTCTCGCCCTTATACCCCCCTCCGTCACGCGCGCACGAGAAATTTCTTTTGTCGGGAGCACCCACCGGTCTCTACGGGGCATATTAAAACCCGGTTTTTTTTCGACCGGGGGTATCCTGACAATTTTATTTTTCTTTACCATCTTTCTTCTGTCAGCGGTTCTTTTTTCTTTGGCTTTCGATATCCATGAACCTCTTCATGGCAATCATGACACAGGCTGATTAGGTTTCTCCGCTTCTCACCTCTAAATCTGTACCAGATTTCCAATGCTTTATTTGGATGCTTCTTTACATAATTTACATGATGAACCGTCGTTGCCTTTGTATACTTTCCACGTTTCTTACATAACTGGCATTCATATTTATCAAGCTTTAACACCTGTTCTCTCAATGCTTTCCACTTGCCCCATGTATAGAATCTGTGGATATTTTCTCTTATACATTTCTTTACAAATTCAATCTCATGTTCTGTCATATAATCACCTCAATTGCAGGAGAAGGAATCGAACCTTCGACCTTCAGCTAAGGAGACTGACGAGCTTCCACTGCTCTATCCTGCTATATTTGTGCGATGTCGCACAGTGTAGGCTTTTGCCCAGAGCCTTTTATCGTCTTTGCTCAGGACGCATAAAAGCACCCGGCTTTCGCCAGATGCTCTCTACTATTTTCCATTATTTACTTCTTCTATGAATGCTTTCATAAGTTCGCTTATCTTTGAAGCTTGACTGACTCCTGCAGTTTCACATGCTTCTGCAAATTCATCCGCTAACTCTCGCTTTATCTTGAAACCCTTTGTCATCCATCCTGCTTTCTTTTGATACTTCTCCGATGCAATCGTTTGAGGTTTTGGACTACCTGTCGGCATTTCTTCCACTCCTTCCATTGTCTTGGTACTACATCCATCAATATACAAATGTTCTCTGATGCTATCTGTTATTTACTTCTTCCACAAACTGCTTCATCAGCTTTGTAAGCTGTGTTCCCATCGCAACACCAGATTCCTTGCAGGCTTCCTTGAACTCTTCTGCTACTTTCTTGTTGATCTTATATGTTTTTGGAACTAACCCTGCTTTCTCATCCCACTTATCTTGTGGTCTCTGTTTCTTTTCTTCATTACCGAGCATGCTCATCCCTCACTTTCTTTATGAGGCAATAAACCAGCTTTGCTATTCCTATAGCAATGAAGAATATTCCTAACTTCCACAACATCCTTTACACAAATGAGCTTTCATGTTATATTTATTTTGAAGAAGGGCTTTCGCCCCTCTTAGCTAATTAAATAGCTTGTCGAGAATCATTAAAAGGATTCCAACGAATAAGTCCAGAATCGCACTGACCGCCAATGTCTTTATATCGATTTTGGACTTTTTCTTTTGTTTCTTTTTGCTCATTTGTATCTCACCTCCTTACAACTATATAATATCACATACGTATACGTATGTCAATACTTTTTTTCAGGGGTTTTTAAAATTTATAGGACTACCACAAAATTGAAATACGTAACCTGGCAACTTTACTGGATTCTATAACACAAGGAGGAAACTTGCGGTAGTCCACAATCCGGACAACGGGAATTGAACCCATGACACACAGCTTATAAGGCTGCTGCTCTAACCGACTGAGCTATGTCCGATCAGGATGCCTTTTATTGACATCCTTTACCCTATCCGCACTCGGGTACTGACACTAAATATAGATTGCTGAATCTATTTTTTGTTTGTTGTCTTTTGCAGATCTGCGGATATCTGCTATTGGTACCAATCAGATGCAAAGCCGATCGCGCGCTTAATCATTTAAGGACTGTCTCAGCCGCTACTTTACATCCGAAGCCGTGTACAGGAGTCGAACCTGTCTGCCCTACATTTGCCACGGCATAAAAACACCGCCAGACAAGAAAGGGGAGAAGTCCGGCGGTGTTTCGAATGTTTGGAAAGATTGTTTTAGAACAATATACAATCGTTCTAGAATAATTATAGCATAAGTAAAATATAAATGCTATAAATCTTTAAGCTGCCCGCTTATAATCTGCGATACTCGCGCCTGGGTATATCCAATTTCATCTGCGACTTTTTGCTGGGTTTTCCCCTCAAGATAGTGCAACTCGAATATCTCCTTAATCTCCGGATCATCAATCCCATTTATGTAGTCCTCTACTTCTTTTTGCTCTTTCAGAATCCGCAGCCTGTCCGCTTCTTTTCTTCTGATCTGACGTCTTATATTCTCTTCCTCGTAAGGATCATACATTTGTACAGATGTTCTCACTTCGGTGTACGGAAAATCTGCGCTGGATCCCGTTACCTTCCCCATGACAACAGTCGATTCCCGTTCACAGAGTTCTTGTATCTGGTTCTCAATCCGGATAAGTCTATCTTTGTTTGGCTTATACTTTTTCAGTGTTTTCTTGTCCAACTCTATCACCTCCAGGAATTGGCTCTTTTATGTTGTATTTCTCTGCTATGTAGTCCACAGTATCCTTATTCGCCCTCTCGCCGCCTTTAAAATCACAGGCAAAGGCTTTATGCCCCTGTTGCTTTAAAGCTGTCTCACAGTGCTTCCTCGTTGCCATAGTGTACGCTTCTATTTTCTTCATGATGTCCGCTGTCTCCTTTCTGCATCTAGCTTATTATCACCATTCACTCACCCTCACAGGAAGTATGATGCCTATTATTTCTCCGTAGCGTGTAAACACGGCATCGTAGTATTCAGAGTTTCCTGGGTATTTAATAAGATTTGGCGTACATCCGTCGAACATTTTTAAATATTTATTGTCAAACCAAGCATACTCTCCAGTTTCCTCGTCTCTTATTGCTCTCAAAATGCTTTTGCCAGTTGTAAGCATTCTGTTTGACAACTTGGCCGCCCTCATTTGGCTCTGAATATTTTCTGCGGAAAAATGTTTCACCCCATCTTCTGGCAATTTCTTCTGCTTATCTATGTCGAGCAAGAAATCTTCTTTCTTCACAAATACAATATATCTACCTTGCGTAATCATCACTTTTCCGTCTATCTCGCCCATCATATACGATCTTGTCTTCACTGCTTCTATCTGCACTTTATCTTCGATTAGCATTTTCTCTTCTCCTTCCTGCGTCTCATGGTTTCCCTGTTCATTCCGTTACCTCAATTTCCTCTCCGGTCAGCTCTTCCAACTTCTGTCGCATTTCTTCCACTGTCATCTTCTTTGGTTCTTTGCGCTCCCAGATGAGTTCAAGGTTGCTTTTAATAAACACATCTTCTATGCATCCGAGTGATTCCGGAGTAATTCTATAGACTTCAACGATGTCTCCTCCTGTATAACCTTTCCATTTCAAGTCATCAGTATAACCGACTATACTATTGCTTTTGCTTTTTCTCACTGCCATCCCAGCCAATACAAGATACATATTCCCATCTCTCTGTTCCACTACCATCCCGTCCCTCAAATCTGCCTTGGTAAATTCTTTGTTCATATAATCACTCCATTCTAAAATTTTGTATTTATACTTCTTGAAGCAATCATAACTTCGATACCTACCATCTCCACCGTAACACGTTTTATCCCTGTATACCCCATAGCGTGTATAACTCAAATAACTACTCCCAGATGCCCATACCATGCCATGCTTATACATCTGTTTACAAAAGTCTATCGCTTCTTCCTCGGTCTTACAATGCACCGCAATCTTATTGTCTTTATTCTTAAATTCATCCCAGTTAAATTTTTTCATTTCTCTTACCTCGCTATCTTCCGCACAATCCAATCCAAAAACACCACAAATAACAGTATCGGAAACCCTCCAGCCAGAAGATAATCTTCTCCTTCAAGTTCTACTTCCTCTTCGATTCCTGTTTTTAAAGTAATTACAGTTCCCAGCCCCAATATGTAGTAAAGGGTCAAGAATGCGATTGTAATTAACATGTCTATGCTATTCCTCCGTGTTTCCTCATCCATTAATCTTTTTTCCCTATCTCTTCGCCAACTCCCGAACCAGTTCATCATTCCCTTTTTTCGTAAGGCCTTCATTACATGTGCAATCCGGATATACACATCGGAAACAATCCGGATATTTACAGAGCGGCTTTGAAATTTTCGTTCGATTCATTTCCAGTTTTCTCTTTGTCTCCAGCAGATCCGGTACCTTGACCTGTCTTCTGCTGCCCGCTTCCGCAAACCATATCAGTCCCGATCTCTCCAGATACGCCCGAAAACAAATCTCATTTTTCTCAATCTGGAACATAACTTTCATGTACACCCACACCTCATGCACATCCATCCCGTCAAATAAAAGTTCCTGTATCCTGGATGCGTATTTCTCGTAACCTTCCACTACTCGATCACTTCCATTTCTCTTATTGAGACTTCATAAGCTGTTCTCTCGCTGTCGCCTTTTACATAAATCCTGCTCTGTATCATTCCCATGGCTCTCACTTTTATTCCGACTGGAAGCCCTGCTGCCAGCCTTGCGTTCGAATACCAGCAAATTGCCGGGAGATAATCACTTTTTCTGTGTTTCCTGTTTACTGCAATTAAAATATCCGTGATTTCTTTTCCGAGTGGTGTCTCTCGATAGAGCGGCTGTTTACAGATATATCCAATCAGATCAATTCTGTTTTGATCCGCTTCACCAGCTTCGCTGATTCCTTTTACAAATACATACAATTTCAAGTGATTTCTTTCTCCATCCTTTTCATTGTAAGATCTGTATTCTCCAAAGATTGTAATTCTCCCTCCTACATTATCCCGAATCTGCTGGACTATCTGTTCCGGCACCTGAATCGGTATGACATCCATGTTTCCACTTGTCCGCATGACTTCTATAGTTGATTTATAGATCTTTCTTCTGTCTTGTGAAGTCAATAAATACTCTGGTGTTTCCATAATTTTTCCTGTGATCTTTACTGTGTTGTTTTCCATCTTTTTCTCCTATATTGCATATTCCGCTGATACCCGTCATGGTATTACTCCATTTCCAGCCCGCTCAGCGCTTTCAAGATTCTTCCATCCATGTTATCTTCATTTGCCAGTGTTTTTACAGTCAATAACATTCCAGTCTCATTTACCCACAGGACGAAATATCCCATTCCCATGGGTCCTGTCGGAAAGTCTTCATACTCACCTGTTTCGGATAGGCTTACCAATTCCAGAATTTGATCCGGTATGTAACTCATCTCTTTTGTCTCTACATTCTGTAACACTGCCATTCCTCTGTATTTGATTTCTGTATCCTCATACCGGTCTCTGGCTGATAACCATTTCTTGTATTCCCACTCATCCCTTACTTTTAGTTCATACTGCTTTTCTCCTTTTTCATAGGCTCTGTATACTTCGCCCTCTTCCGGAAGATCCCCTACAAGTTCAATGACTGCTGCCTTATTCTTGCTTGTAAAGTCCTTCTCATATACAAATAATATCCAATAGGCTCCCTGTATGAAGTACATTTCCTCTTTCTTTCCTACAGTGAGTCCTGCACCTTTCCATGCATCCTTCAATATTCTCTTAAATATGCTCGTCTTAATAAACATGATGCTCCTTTCCTCTCCCAGAGTTATCTGGGAGATAATGTGATGGCTTACGACAGGTTTTGTGACGTACCTGCTGTTGTATCTTCACGGCACTTGGCCGGAGATGCTATAAAAATTGGAATCCTGGATGTCCTTCTTTCTGCTTTTCATTTTGCGGTTCTTTCATCAACTCCTGCTGATCCAGATAATTCTTCTTGCTGATCTTCATCCAGTCTTTCCTTGTGTGTGACTTCTCATATTCCCTCTGTGCGATCTCGCAAAGCAGTTCTCTTGTCTTTCTGCAATTATGTACAGCTTCTTTTCCGCTTTTATGGTGCGGTTCACACAAATACACTTTCAATCCCTCGGCTTCCGATAGAATTCTCATCCCGGATCCAAACAATACATGGTGTTCCTCCGTATACTGCTGCCGATAGTCTCCATACAGATTGGCACAGAGATAGCACACGCCCTTTTCTGTGTTCAAAATGCTTTTCGGATGGCTGATTCTCTTTTTCTTCTTTTTCGGCTTAGGAAACGCCATATCACTATAATCAATACTCATAAAGTAATTACTTTCTTTTTCCAGTTGTCCCATCCGCCTTTTGGCCAGGCAAATTCTTTCTTCAGAAGCTGGATGATTTTCTCCGGATCCCCGGATTTTAAGATGTCTTCTATGACTTCTCCTTCCTGGACCACCTCTTCTGTGATCTCATGTACCTGTTTTTCTTCTTCCGGAAGATTCATAACCGGAGCATCCGGCATCAGTTCCGGATAATCTTCCACTTCCATCTGTCCCGGAATCTGTTCTTCTGGTTCTTTTGGCTCTTCCAATGTTTCCTTTGGTTTGGCAGGTTCTTTCTTTTTCTTTAACGGTTCCGTCTTTAAGACTTCCCTCTCTTTCTTTTCCCTCAGCGGCATCTGATAAACTTCTTCATAGGCTTTTGAATCAGACATCTTCCTGCCTTCCGGATAAAAGGTCTGTTCAAATGTTTTGGCCAACTCCAGATAGCTGATCTCTTCTGGTTCTCCCCTGCCGTTGTATGGCATGATCCGAATCTGAAATTCACTGAATAGTGCATTTGCAAATTGCATCCGAAACATTCGGAATTTTGTTGGAGCTACAATTCCCATGATCTCCTTGTTGATCACACTTTCCTCTTTTGGCTCGTCTTCCCATATCCATTTATGCATTTTCTCAAAGCAGTCTTTTCCTTCTCCTTTGAAAAATTCATACACTAACGTTTCCGTCCAGCTTCCATGGTGTTCTTCTGGTGCGATGTCGCACAGGCTCATCTGCGGCGAATAACGATCTTCTGTTTCCCGGATGACTTCTTTTACCTCCCGGATTTCCCGAACCGTGGCATCTCTTGGTACCACTTCCCGCACTTCTTCCGGCAGTGCCAACATTTCAGACAGCTTGCTGCTGCCATATCCCCGGTATTTCTCCTGAATTTCCGGGCTGTTCCCGTCAATACTGTATGTATCGTTGATCTGCATAAACCGGATGGCCCACGTCCTGCTGATATTGAAGGTTTCTTTTGCAAACTCAAAAACATCCGCATACCCCTTTTCTTTATAAAACTCTGCATCTCTAGTCTTTTTTAAGAGATACCCGACTTTAATGTATCCCTCTGCGATATGTTCCAGTTCTTTCCGTAATGCAATTTCTACCCCCTGCAGTGTACTGATTGTCTGTAATTCTTCCATCTATCCTGCTTTCCTTTCTGTACGTTTCAACTTCTTTCTTTTGAATAGCTCAACAAATTCTTTGACTTCCTCTGTCATGTCTCCGTTATATTTTGCCCGACACTGGATCATAACCCCATTGTTTACCTCCATGGTGTAAAACGGCGTCTCCGGATCCTGCTTCTTTCTCAGGAACAGGATCGTTGTCTCACCTTTGGCCACCCGGTCAATGTACGTGGCAACACAATGATGCATGGCATTTCCCTCCTGCCTGATTTCATGGATCCGTTTCGGAAGTCTCAACACAAATTGTTCTGTTTCCATTTCCAGATAGCTGTCCCGTTTTCTGTATTTCTCGTACTTTTTGTCTTTTTTATTGTCCAAATCCTCTTTGGCTTTTATTTCTCGTTCTCTGCTCTCTTCAATCAACTCTTCATGACGCTGCTCTAAATTCTTCGGGAATAAGATCCACGGATCTCTCATGTTGTATCCCAACTCCTCTGCCATCTTCAGATAATCGTGATAGTCCACGGCTCCTCTCTTGTCTTCTCCTAACACTTCTTTGATGTACCGTTCCATCTTGTGAATGGTGGTATACCGGATGTATCTAGTGAATTTTCTCTGAAGCCTTGCAAAAAACTGAATCTGCCGCCATGTTGGATGTAATCCCTTCTCCTGCATTTCATAAGTGGTGTTATATTCCCTTACACTTGGATTCTTTCCAGCCAACAGCTGGTAATATTCCCCGCTGAGCCCTAATATCTTTTTGCAGGACCGTTCTTTCTTCTTTAAGTATCCTGTGTTGTACCCCTGCATTTCTTCTTTGACAATTCTGTAAAACCCGCACTTTACCAACTGTTCGATTCCAGGCATACGCCGGTATCCATCTATATATTGATCCAAATACATTTTTTCTCGATATTTCCCACGTTTCACAAAACATTCCATTGCAGAATACTGAAACGGTGTTCCTTTTAAGATCTGTTTGAGATTCCGGTTATAAAGAATTGCTTCATGCTCTACCACTTTATAATATCCCCATACGTCTCTGTAACACCACCGAACCCAGTCTGTCTGCTTATACTGTTCATACTCAAATTCATGAATCTTTTTTAAATTCCGGTCATACGTGATCCGTATCCGCTCCCAGTACCCGCCGTCTTCCTTTTGTCCATTCCTGAATTTCCGATAACACTCAAAATATCGGTATACATATCCCTCTTTTGTTTTCTGCAGGAGTCCTGCATATCCTCTTGCTTGAACATTTCCGCCTTTCTTTCGGCTTCGGTAGGTAATTGGATGCCTGCAGAATGGACATTCCCCCGCGTCTCCATAGTGTGGATTCCGGATTTTTACTTCTCTTCCACAATGTGTACAATACCCTTTTGTCACTTTTCTTCCGGCATCGTAAAACAAATACTGTGGAAGGACTTCCCGGTCTACAAACTCATCAAAATCTTTGGGCAGTTCCGGCACCAGCGCCATCTCAGAATCAATTTCATCAATCTCTTTTCGTCCTTTACTATAGCTTTGCCATCTTGCGATTGCTGCACGTGGCTCTTCCTTCCCGTTGTGACAAAATTCTGTGATCCGTTTTCGGTCCCCTTCTCGTATCCATACTTTTTCACTACTGTACCAGTATCCTTCTTCTATCTCTCCCCATCCTTCCCAATAACTTAAGTTATCTATTTTTGCCGTTCTCCACTTCTCACACAGATTGTCGTAAGTGTAGTACTTGTTTTCTCCCAAAAGGAATACCCGGTATTTTGGATATCTTGTGCCATTCAGGATCATATCTCTTGTAAATACATCGATCTCTAAAACCGTGCCTGTCTTCTTCGCACGATAGAACCAATAATATGTTGCGCTCCACACAGGCGTTCTTCCACATCTTAGTACCTGATCCCCTTGATCTTCCCTGGCTGTCTTTCGCATCGTTTCCGTTACTTTTAACTCCGGAAGCTTTAATAACTCTCCTCGTCTCATTTCTCCGCCTCCAGATAGTATTCTTCTGCCATTGCAAATACTTCCAGATCCGGCATGGCCACCAGTTGTGCCCCTCTTCTTTCTTTCACTCTTTTTTCCGCTTCTTTTCGGATATTCTGAAGACATTCTTTGAGTGTCCGGTTCTTTCTTCTTACCGCTCTGGCCAGAATTTCTTTTTCAAAACATCTCATAGACAGATACGACACGATCTCTCCTGCCGGCATCCCGTCTGTTTCCTCCTTTAACTCAACCTGCAGCTTTCCGATGGCCGCATTTACTGAATCTACCAGTTCTTCCGACAGATGCTGCTCATATACTTCCCGGATTCCATCCGGAATCCCGTTTTCCTCTGCCAGTACTTTTAAATGCTCCAGATCCTGCTCCTCCAAAAGTCCTTTTGCACATGCATTCAATTCTTCTACGGAATCAAAATTTCCAAATACATCAAACATTCTGTTTTTCCTCCAGTAATCCCTCTAAATTTTCCACGTAATCGTGATGTTTACTAAATCTGACGGCTATTTCATGCCGCTCTGACAACGTCTGATACTGCTGCCACAATTCCTGGTTCTTCACCTCTTCCCCGGACGGTTTTCTCCATTCCGCCCGCTTCCACTGCTCCGGCTTCCCGTTTTCGATCATGTTCTTGATAAAAATACAGTCCGTATACAGGGTCACATGACACGGTGCATTTAGTATTTTCAAGGATTTCACGATTCCAAGCAGTACCAGTCGATAATAGGTCGTCTCCTGCTCTTCCCCGCAAATTCCTTTGACCGCCGGTCCTTTGCTTGTCTGACATTCCATTGCGGCCGCCCATCTTCCATCTTTGATACATGGACCTGTCAGACTTGTCCTTATGTAAATATTTACCTCTTTCATATCAAATTCTCCTGTTCAAACGGATCAGGATGTATCTTCGGTATTTATATCCTGTTACCGGATTGATTCCCTCATGGTACGTCTCTTTATCTAGGTAGTATCCTTTTGGTGGCTTCGGCTCATCTTTCCATGTTTTCCTTTTGTAAATCTTCACTTCTGCCACCGGAATCTTTAAATTCCTGCTGCAGGAGTACCGGCTCTCTCTCAGTTTGTTTTCTTCATCCGGCATTTTACTTAAATACTCAGCCAGTTTCCGCAAGCCTCCCTCGTCATACAACAGATCGATGTGGACGCCTCCCTTTTCCCATGCTCTGCGCATGATCAGATCTGCATCCGGAATCCGGTTGATGACCAGGTGGTGATGGACGCCGCCCCGGCTTCCAATCTCGGTATGCAACATCCATTTCAACTCTGCTCCTCGTTTTCTGTATTGTCTTCTTACCTTATCTCTCCACCGTTCAAAATCCTTGGCAGCCTCTTTCATGTCCTGTGGCCGGTTCTCCAATTTATACGTCAATGTCACCCAGTAGTCATTCTCCTGAAAGTTCAGCTTCATCTTTCTCCAACACTTTCGTTCTTTATTCCACTGATTCACCTTCCTGATCTGCTCCGGTGTGGCTTTCTTCTTTTTCTCTCTTGGCATTCCCGGAGCACCATATCTTCCATTGTGATACTCCATCACTTCTCTGATGTCTCCCAGGTCATAACTCTTTCGTTTATACATCCTGTTTTGCTCCTAAGTTTAATATTCTTATCAAGTTGAAAACGGGAGCTTTTTGCTCTCATTTTCTTTGACATTTTGCCAATACAGGTGTACAATATAAATGGTTTTTATTTTGTTTGTATTGGCAAAATATCCGGTGCATCTGTTTGCGGCAGGTGCACTAATTTTTTACGCTTTTTTCTATGTACCTGCAGCTAAGTTCTAATCCCGCTGTCAGAAGGATCATTCCTATCCATAATGATCCGGTTCCCATCATCATAACTGCACAGATTCCCAATGTGGCTTCCAGGATCCTCAGTAATTCTTCTGCATACCGAAGCTGTCTTCTCTTCCGGAAACTCATACGATGATGTACTCTCCCCCGATCTCTTCTGCTACCTGCTTCGCTTCCTGGTACGTCCCATACTCGCTCCGGATCTTTCCGGATTGCCAGCGAATGATCCATATCTGTTTCCTCTCCTTCTCTTCATTCAAATCCAAGTTCTTTGATCCTTTCTTCGATTAGCTTCAACTCTGCAACAGCTCCTTCCTCTTCCGGAAACTGCCGCAGTTCCTCTCTTCTGCTGACAAGCCTGCTGTACTCAATGACTTGTCCTGCCGTCATGTTCAAGATTCTCTGGTCCATTGGTCGCTCCTTTGATTTTTACTGATTTTCTTCCTTGATACTCCAACTCCCTGCAGTAATTGTTTAAGCAGGCAATCGCATGCTGTTTCTGCTGTTCCGAGTAGCCATTTACTCTTTCGGTCAAGCTTAGTTCCTTTATAAACTTATCGATTCGCTGTATGGTTAATCTTTTGTTTTTCATATGTTTGTCCACCTTCCCCCGCCTTCAGGCGGTTTTCTCTTTTCGTAATAATGCTTCCTGGATGATCCTGCTGCATCCATCTATCAGGCTTTTCACCTCTTCCTCTGTTCGTTCTGCATAACAGTCATCGTGTACCCGGATTGTTGCATTTTTTACTTTTACTGTTTCTACGATCAAAATCATCACCTCGCTATTATGTATGCAGGTTGATTGTCCAAGGTATGTTGTCCATTACCTTTATTTCCGAGTTGTTCCGAATCTATCAGCCAGCATATTTACAACATCTCTGACAAAATTTAAGTTCATTTTAAACACTCTATCCGCTTCATCTCGCATAATATTCAAAGATTCCCTTGCGATAATAAGGCTTGTTGCAATTGATGCTATGATTGAGCAGATAACGCTTGCTATTACAATTTCCATCTTTTCTCCTCTCTATGTTTAATCGCCATCGTAACCTCCGTGGCTGGATTGCTTTCTTTTGGTTTATCTCCTATACTGTTAATACAGGCATCTGCCAATGCCAAGTATTGTGAAAGGAGAAAAAACAAAATGGCTAAAATGAAACTGCAAAAAATTGCAGATCTATCTTTAAAAAACATGATTATTACCTATCATGATACTAATCGCACTAGATTTGATATGGATTTCTTCACAACCTTATTTACAGAAGAAACTCAAGATCATATTACAAACGCTCTGCAAGTTTTAGAGAGTGATGGTTTAGTTGATGTTTTCATAGCAGACACAATAGCTTATATGACCACGCTCCATCCAAGTGCAATTAGAGATTTTGAAGAAGATACCCTGTTGAAAAAGGGATACAAATGCATTAAAGAAATCAGGTCTTTAATTTGATACAATCCAATCATCAGCCATTAAGTCATCCGCTGTTGGACTCCACATCTTACAGTGGTTGACTTCTTTTCCATTTTTATCAAATGTATAGGCAATACAGGATTCACTACTATTTGTCGGTCTAATCTTCAACTCTCTGTATGCTGTCTTGTTTTCGAATAATTCTCTTTCTATGTATTTTCTTTCTTCTAATGCCTGTTTCACTGCTTCCTGTATGTTCATCTTCCTCGCCTCGCTTCCTACTCCAAAAAATAATCCACTGATACACCGAAGTAATCAGCTACCTTTTTCAGCTTATCCACACTTGGAGACGATTCTCCCCACTTCTTAATTGTTCCGTTTCCAAAGCCCAGAGTTTTCTCAAGACAACTTATTGAGATGTTGTTCTTCTCTGCCAGCTTTAAAATTTTTTTAAGTATCATAATTCCCTCCTTTTCTACTTTTATAGACAACTGCATATATATCTGTTACAATAACCTTGTTACACTTAGATAATTTTCTAAAGGTCATAAATGGCTGGAAAGGAGTTGCCGAGGAGTAACAATCTTAAGGATACCTCCGCAAAAGGAGGTGAGACTTAAGGGAATTAATCCAAATAATTCTAGAATGTATTGTGTGCATTTTTGAAATTGTTAGATTTCTAGAAGACCACGATATGTAATAGTCTCTCCCCGTGATTATCATCCAATGATAGTTACGGGGAATCCTTTTTTCCGTACATACATGCAGTTGTTGTTTTAAAGAGAAAATAATCTACTTTGTATTGACATTTGTTAGAAAATAATCTAATATAATATTAGACAGATGAAAATTTTCTAGTACAGCTTTTACTTTGGCGAGTTTTTGGCTGTTTTATTGATGTACACGAGATTTTTTTCTCCTTACATCCTTTATGATACGAGAATATTTTCTTTTTGTCAATACTTTTTCGAGAATATTTTCTCGTGTTTTATAAGGAGGCACAAAATGACGTTAAAAGAACGCATTAAATCTTTGGCAGATGCCGAAGGAATCAGCTTGCCAGTGTTAGAATCAAAATTAGGCTTTGGCAACAGCACCATTGTGAAATGGGATAAGTCAACTCCAAATGCTGAAAAGTTAAATAAAGTAGCTCAATATTTTAACGTTACTATGGATTATTTGTTGAATGGAGATTCTTTTGATGACGATTCTGATTTAAACAATAGAGACAAGAAAGTTATGACGACGTATGATGTAATTTCAGAATTATGTAAAAAACGGAATCTGGCTATTACATCACTAGAAAGAGAATTAGGGTTTGGCCGTGGTTCCATAGGAAAACTTAGAACTGGCAACACAACGTTGGAAAGATTACAAAAAATAGCTGACTATTTCGGTGTGTCAGTAAATTATTTAACAACAGGAAAAGAACCAGAAACTCAAATCGTTACCGATAAATCCTCTCTCACAAAAAGAGATACTAAACAAATAGAAGCCATTCTAAGTGATACAGAAGCATTGCTTAAGCAAGATGGTCTGATGTTTGATGGAGATCCAGCATCTCCAGAAGCAATAGATTCTATTCTCTCAGCTATGAGAATTGGAATGGAAATGGCAAAACAAAAGAACAAAGAGAAATATACGCCTAAAAAGTATAAAAAGGATTGATACTTATGGATATTAAGGAACGTGTGAATGAAATCGTTCAAAAATACGGCACAAGAAATCCACTTGAAATTGTAAAGGCAATGGATGCAATACTTGTTTTTCATCCATTAGACGGAGTTCGTGGGTTCTACCACTATTTTCAAAGGAACCACATCATATACGTGGATGAGCGTTTACCAGAAAATGAAATGCTGTTTGTGATTGCACATGAACTTGGTCATTTATTCTTGCATAAAGGCAGCAACGCTATATTCATGGATACGAGAACAAATTTTGTGACAAGTAAATTTGAAACGGAAGCTGACCGTTTTGCTTTAAATCTACTTATCCAAGATTCTGATATTGAAGAACATCTGGATTTTACTACAGATCAATTTTCCAGATTGTTTGGATATCATAAGAAGATGATTGAATTGAGGATGAAAGACTTTCAGTGATACGATCGCTGTGATTATATATCGTAAGGCGATATTAAAGTACAAATAGCAAAGAATTCAATCAACGAAATTCAGCACTGCCAAAAGGAGAAATGATATGAGAGAGAAAAAAGGAAAAAGCTTAATCGAAGCACCGGACAGTTTTGTTATTATAGATATAGAAACAACCGGATTGATGCCGTATTGGGACGATATTATTGAAGTTGGCGCAATTAGATACGAACATGGTATTGAAGTCAGAAGATTTTCATCGCTTGTAAAGCCTCCGGTTTGCGAGGATGGTTCTTATATTGATGACTACATTATCGAACTTACCGGAATTACTAATGAAATGTTATCAACTGCTCCAAACATAGAAAACGTACTTTCCGATCTTGATTCTTTTATAGGGAATTCGATACTAATCGGTCACAATGTTAATTTTGATATCAATTTCTTATATGATAATTTTGAAGAGTATCTGGGAAAATCATTATCAAATGATTTTATAGATACAATGCGATTATCCAGAAATTTACATCCCGAAGAAAAACATCATAGGCTTTCTGATTTATGTCAAAGGTATGAATTATCCTATTCGTCCGCTCATCGTTCCATTAACGATTGCGAGTTAACTTATTCATGTTACAAACACTTATTATCAGAAATTGATGATAAATTTAGTGATTTTAATTCTTTTATAAAAAGTAGAAGACGTCGTTCTTACGAAGTAAAAGCAAAAGACATCCAGTCAAATTGTACCAATTTCGATATTACACACCCACTATTCGGAAAGGTATGTGTATTTACTGGAGTACTTGAAAAAATGACAAGAAAAGATGCCATGCAGCTCGTAGCGAATCTTGGAGGGATTAATGGAGATAATGTGACTAAGAAAACAAACTTTCTAATTTTAGGAAATAACGATTACTGTAAAACTATAAAAGATGGAAAAAGTAACAAGCAGAAAAAGGCTGAAAAATTAAAACTTGCAGGTTGCGACATTGAAGTTCTTCCAGAATCAGTATTCTATGATCTGTTAGAATCTGAATAAAATCCCCTCCTATACCAATAGGAATAATCTTCATAAGATGCAAAATAGAAAGAGATGAATCACAAGCAAGAAGCTATTGACTGCTATACTGGGAAATATTGTGAATATATCACTGTAGATAATTATGTTATTTATTTTATTCCAAATTTAGCAGTTATGGAAATGATATAACCGCTTCGGCGTTTACACATAAAGAAAAGAGGTGAGATAAATCATGAATAATAAGATATTCCCGATTGCTTCTTACAATGAAAAGTTTAATAAATATCTTCCTGTACAATTTAAACAAGATTTAATATACCAGTCATTCGGCTTGGAAAAACATATAGAAAAGAGACATCCTGAATGCTTACCATATCTTCGATTTATCTCATCTATCATATCAGAGCCTGATTACATAGGTGTTAACCCAAATGAATCTGGAGATAGCTTTGAACTTGTCAAGATATTTAGTGAAAATGTGCAAATTGGTATCAAATTAGATGTGAAAGAAAACTATCTATATGTTGCTACTCTTCACACAATCACAGACGGCAAACTAAGACATGGGATAAATAACGGACGTTTAAAAAAATTTGACAAATAGAATATTTTGCCCTATAATGGGAATACAATAGATTGAACCGCAAAGGTCGGAAAGGCTCCCGACACACTCGCAAGAGTACCTGAGATGCTGGATACGCCGCCCAGCTTGTGATTCAGTTTAAAGTTCGAGGGTGTTTCCATTTTGGAAGCACCTTTTTGTTTTCTTAAAAACGCAAAATATGTTTACTGATTTGTTATGAATCATTATCCAAGGATAGAACAGGCAGCTATCACGCCCTAGTGGTCTTAAAGAGATACCGGAGTGTCACCCGGTTGGGTAATGTTTAATTTCAAAATAAAAACCGCCCCTGCGCCAACAGAGACGGTCTACATATCCGAAGATATGCAATCTGAAGCCAAGAATATTGTATCATCTTCGGAGCAGTCGCGCAAGCGGAACGTAAGTTCGCACGTTGACTGTTATTTTTGTACCTTTTTTTCAATACAATTACATAGGAGTGTGATACAATGTCTTATTTTATCTACGCACGAAAGTCAAGAAAAGACGCCGAACTGGAAGCGCTAGGGATTGATGTTCTGGAACGCCACATTACTACCCTGTTAGAGCTGGCGAAGACACTCTCTCTTCCGATCGGTGCAATTTACAGAGAAGTTGTGTCTGGAGACAGTATTGATACCCGTCCAGTCATGACGCAAGTCCTATCCGAGGTAGAAGCCTGTATGTGGGATGGTGCCCTCGTAATGGACGTAGATCGTCTGGCCAGAGGTGATACGATCGATCAGGGACGTGTGCAGCGTGCATTTTTTTATTCCAACACCCGGATTGTAACACCAAGTAAAACCTACGATCCTGCAAATGAGTATGACAATGAATACTTTGAGTTCAGTTTATTTATGAGCCGCCGGGAGTACGCCACGATCAAGCGCCGGATGCAGCGCGGCAGGGAGCGTTCCAGTTCTGATGGTTATTATGTTGGCAATGTTGCCCCTTATGGATGGGAGCGTGTCATTGCACCGGATGGAAAACACTATTCTCTTACTCCCAGCCAAACAGAGGCGCCGGTTCTTGATCTAATGTATGATCTGTGTGGAAATAAACAGTATGGATATCAGAAAGCCTGCACTTACATGACCAACATGGGGATTCTTGCAAGGAGTGGAAAGCCATTCTCCCCCTCCACCCTCAAGGGTATTATCTCAAATCCGGCCAACATCGGAAAAGTCCGCTGGGGATATCGCAAAACGGTCAGAGCCGTAAAGGATGGTCGTGTGGTAAAATCCCGACCAAACGCCACGGATTACATTCTCGCTGATGCAGCATGGGCGCCACGCATCAGCACAGACCTATTCAAACGTGCGAATCAGCCAAAAGGCTGTTTTTCCTCTCCGGTCAGAAATGACAGACCGATTCAGAATCTATTTGCCGGTTTGGTTCGCTGCTCTCAATGTGGCCGACTTATGGTCCGCAAAAAAGCGCAGACAAAAACGCCTTATGATGTGCTGATCTGCCAGTATACCGAATGTTCCACCGTCGGGATCCGAATCGATGAACTGGAAGAGGCTCTGCTTGAATGGCTGAAAGACTACATCGTTAAGTATGAATTTACCGACACTCATGAGGAAGACGCTGCTGCCATTGCTGCAAAAGAAATGATCGTCACGAATTTTGAAACAGAGCATCAGACTCTTTTAAAACAGCGAGAATCCTTATTCGATTTTTTAGAGCAGGGAATTTACACGAAAGAAATTTTCCTTGAACGGTCCAATGCTCTGGAACAACGGATCAGAGACTGCATGAACAATATCACTGCTGCCCAGGAAGATTTACATACTACGATTGCGAGGCAGGCAAATCGAAAGAATTTTGTCCCGAAGTGCAAGAACTTGTTAAGCGAATGGAACTCCCTGACTATCCCGGAAAAGAACAGCGCTTTAAGGAAACTGATCGACCGGATTGTACTGACCAAAACAAAACGGAATAAAAAGAACCAGAAAAACTCTGAATTTATGATTGATGTGTACCCGAAAGTACCGAAATAATGGTGCTTTCGGATTCTATTCATTAGTTGCATCTTCTACGAGCGTATTCCTCCGTGCCGATATCCGTAAGTGTTGCGGTCACCTCTTTATATGGCATGGTATACCGCTGAGATAAATACCGCATTGATGCAGCGAGCTCCCCGTCCGGTCCACCAAATAACAATAACCTATAATATTTCTACATATTATAAATATACACGAAAATGATACAATATTCAGGACGGCAGATCCATCCGTCCAACACTCATATACGCCGCCCATAAAAAGGCGTGCATCATTTCGGTTGTCAGGATCATCCCTTCTGGCAACCGAAATTTAAAAGTATTTCCCGGTATCTCCATAAACTCTTCGTATAGTAAAAACGTATCGTAAGATTCGTAGATTTGATATTCCATACTTGCTCCCCCTCTTGTATTGACTACATATATTATAGCACAGAGGGGTTTGAATTGAATTTATTAAAAATACATTTTGATGGAAAATAATATTATTCCCCTCAGAGAACGATCTCCGAGGGGATTTTTATTAAATAGATGTGGTCTCTTTACTGTAAATTACCGACATGAGCCTTGCATACCATGGCGCTTTAGGACTCCACTTGTAACACGGAATGTCCTTACCATTGTTGTCCTTGTAAATCTTCTGGATGATTTTTAATTCGTCTGGATGACCCAATGTTATTACTTTTTGACCGTCAAAATAATACACTGCACCTTTTCCCTCTACTGTAAATAAACATTTCATCTCTTCTTCTCCTTCCTGTTCGATTCCTGTATTCTGGTTATTTTTTTGTTCGCTGCATGCAGACGCTCTACTGTCGATTGCCTTTGCAATCGGCTCCGCAATTCCTTTTGTGCCTAAACTACGATACCGTGCTACATCATCTGTGCCGGTGCAAAATAATGTCTCTACGATCATGCCAGGCATATTAGATGCATTCAGATCATGGTATCCCGAACTGTACTTTACACCACGGTTAGCAAATCCTTTATTTGCGAAATTCTGGCAGATATTGCTTGCGATCGTGTTCATTGTCTGGTTAGATGCATCGTATAACCACACCTCTGTGCCGCCCGCTGATGTCGCTCCTGCGGCGTTCATGTGCAGAGTGACATAAATATCGCACCCTGCACTATTCGCCTTATTTGTGCCGTCAGACAACTCACCAGACACATTCGATGCGTTGGAATTACAATCAATCACAGTATGTCCGACTGCCTGTAGCATCGGTACAAGTTCGTTGTAGATCTTCCGCACTTCCGCCTGTTCATCGATCAGACCTATTGCACCTTTACAATTTGGGGAGTGACCTCCCCTTAAGCCAATTTTCATTCTTTCTCTTCCTCCTGTTCTTCTGTCTCAAATACCTTTTCCAGTTCCTCTGCTGTTATTCTTCCAAATTCGTTCTGTTCGCTCATGATTTCACCTCCCTCCCCGTGCGATGTCGCACAATTAATCTGCTAATTCATAGGTCTTTTCAAAAATATCTGGCTTGCAAGGATACACTTCGCCATTCACTCCAAGAATAATAAAGTCTCCTTTGTCTGCCTTCATGATTCCTTCAAGTGTCTTGATTTCGCAAGTTCCGTCTGAATGAGTAATAATTGAATTATCTGACACTCTGTCCATGAACCAATCAGGAAGTGAATCATCTATCATATATCTAATTGCTTCAATTACTACCGGTTTCTTTCTATATTTCATCATGTTCCTCCATTTAAAAAGAGGACGATTACTCGCCCTCTGAATCCTTGTTAACTACTTTATCTGCTACCTCTAAACCTTTCACCAGAACAGCCGGCACATTAAATCCAGCCTCTACGAAGTTCTCACAAATTGACCGGATTTCGTTAATTATTAATGATGCCAGTACAAACCATCCGAGCAGTGTTGTAATTCCTAAATTGATTCCGATGCTCTTTCCGATTTCCACGAAGACCGCCGAAGCCCCGAACGCTACCATAATCATAATCCAGTATCCGAGTTTTTTAAGTACCCCCTGCCAGCCTTTCACAGAGTTCTCTTTTTTCGCCATCCGGCTCTTCATCCAGCCTGTTATCCAATCCGCCACATTAAGCAGTAAGAACGCCACGAACAGAATCCAGTGCTCTCCCAGTATGTAGGACAGCACCGCCACCAATGCTCCGGCGATTGCATTGTATGCGTCTATAATTGCATTTGCATATTTCATTTTCTTCATATACCTCACTCTCTTTCTCTGTCTGTTACTCCACTTTACGCAATAAAATAAGACCCTCACGGTCTTGCCCTAATCTCCATATTCACTCCTTTAGTCATCCGTGATCCACGTGATCGACAAATGCCGTTCTGTCCAATTTGGGTTATTGACATAGATTGTAATTCCACCGTCTTTGCTGATTAGATATCGACCAGTTCCAAAAATCGAGGAACCGGACACCTCATTGTAAGGTGTTCTGATATCGAGTACTGGACGATACCCAATAGGGATTCGCACCTCATCAAACGCTCCGAAACTACCGCTATTTGGAAACTGTGCAAGCATTGTGATATTACATGTTACCATGCATCCTCTCCTTTTTAACTCTACACGGATGTTATTTGCGGAGTTTGTGCTTGTATACGGTCCTTTTATGGTGCCGGAGTCGTAGTTTCTGCAATCCCCCAAGTCTAAAGTGATACCATCCTGCTCTACCAGTACCTTATCCTTAAATCTCGCTTCTGAATAGACGTCAAACCCGTCTTTTTCATCACTTGCTACCCCACCAATCGCAACGCTATGTCCTTTTCTTGCGACATCTACCGCTCTCGCCTGCGCCGGAACAATAACCGTCTCCTGCTGGTTCCCGCCATAATCCGTCACAGTTACCAAAACAAAGTAGATACTGCTCGTTGAGATATTTCCACTGCCGATCACCTCTGCGATGTTCCCACTTGTGGTGTTTGGATATGTTTCTTTGGCTTTAACCGGACTCCCGGAAGCGGTTTTTTGGTACTCGATCTTGACACTGGTTGCCTTGTTGGAACTATTTAACGTCCGGTCTACTTGCCAGCTCCCAGTGACTTTAATGTATGTACCATCACTCTTTGGAGTTCCGCTTGAGTCGCACCGCAATGCAGTCAGTCCGGTAATTGTGGGTTTGATGTATGCGATCTGCCAGACTGCATACAAGGTGATGTCCACATCTGCGCCGTAAGTAGACCCCGGCATGTACGACACCTCTCCGGCAGATGACGTTGCCCAACCCATAAACACATACCCGTCTCGTGTAGGGCGTGCAGAGGATAGGGTTAAGTTTGACCCATATATTTTCTTTTGACTGCCCGGCGCGCCAGTTCCTCCGTTTGCATTGTAAGATACGGTATGTTCCCACGTGATAGCCGAGAGTGCGTAACTTCCGCTTGCTGAGATTGTGGACGGGTTGATTCCCGTGTTAATTGTTGCGGAAAATCCTATGTTCTTGGGCTGTCCGCTTGTCGGCATCGTAATGCGGAATGTCTTAGTTCCGCCAATGTTTGTCCATATCCAGTTCCCTCCACCGCTTCCAACTGCAAATGTTGCGCTTCCGGAGGTGTTCTGCCCGTCACAGCTCATGCTGTATGGTGCACCGCCGTAATTGTATCCACCCCAGTCAAATGCAATATCAAATCTGATATCTACATCATACTGATGCGTGAGATTAGCATCTCCTACACCACGTACTGCGGTTACATATATTCTTCCTGTTCCTGCCATAAATCCCACCTACTCAATATAAATCAGTGACAGATGCCCGTCCCCGTTGTCCAACATTGTATAGTTACCTACACCAACTCGCTTAGCACTTAGATTGTCGACTTCCGCCACCGGCATATACGCTTTTTCATTGCCAAAATACGCCAGTCCTTTGTCTCCTTCGTAAAATCCTAGGCGCGAGTTCGTCAACCTTGCCTTCAGGTCATTACTTGTTCCACCCAGTTCCAAAAACGGCGTAACTCCATCCGACCCCTGTCGCACCCATGTATCGATAACTTCCGTCTTGCCGTCTACGTAAGTTACGGTATTCTTAAACTCGGCGCGAACCTCATTCCTGTACTTTTCGAGACTGGTATTGATGTTGTTGACACTGGAGATTGCTGTGTTGGCGGATTCCTGTGCGTTTCCTGCCGCATCTTTCGCGTCTTCGATGTCTCCCGTGTATGCTTCTACCCATTTTTCGCCGTCCCAGTACTTAATGACGTTGTTTACCGTGTCGTACCACAACTTGGTTTTGTCTGATGGAGCGGTATCGGATTGGATTGCAGCATCTTTTCCGTCATCCACACGCGCAAGCGTTATCGTCCCTCTTGCCTTTACCATAAGCTATCCCTCCAATTGGGCGGTATATGTTGCCTTGTTCTTTACATCCCCTGCGTTCAATGTCAGGCTCTGCCCTGTAGCAATTGCAGTTGTTCCGCCATCCTTATACCATTTGATTACACCGAGGGAGGTTAAAGCACTGCCCGTCACCTCTGCTCCGCCTTTATATACGTGTGCTGTCAGTGTAGTAGCGATATCCGTGTTTTTAAAGATAACTCCGTTGCTTGATGTGATGACCATGTCGATTGCATCTTTCCCGGCTATTCCCTGCGGTCCCTGAGTTCCCTGGATTCCCTGTTCTCCTTTAATCTTCGTCCAAGTATATTTTGTAGCGTCTGTGCTGTCTGCCTGTGTATAATCTGTATACTGCCCGATATAGAGCTTGTTTGTACCATCCGTTGTGGAAAAACCTGTCCTTCCATCTGCACTGTTTGCGTAAGCAATATGAAGATAACTGGTTTTCCCGTCTGCCCCGTTCACTCCTGCGATTCCTTGCTCTCCCTTTGCCCCTTGTGCACCTGCAAATCTCGACCATGTATATTTCGCAGGGTCTGCGCTATCTTCCTGCACAAAGTCGACATATGTTCCGATATAAGTCGATGGCGTTTCCGTCATCTGTGATGAACTTGTCGGATTAGCCACGGACGAATACTTGATGTGGAAATAACTGGTCTTACCGGCTGAGCCTGCGTCCCCTTTGGGTCCCGGTATGCCCTGTTCCCCCTTCGGTCCCTGCAGTCCCTGTAAACCGCGTTCCCCGGGCTCGCCCTTTGCTCCACGGAACGCAATAGAATAACTAAATGTCTTAGAGATTGTAACATCCCCAATCTTCACCGGAATCAGTACACTTCCTGCTGTAGTTAATGCCGATGTAGCTGTGATAGTGAGCGTAGGAATCGGTGTTTTACCGTCACTTACAATGCTCAGCCCTGTGGGGAGTGTAATGTCGCCAATAGAACACGGAACCTGCTCTGCCCCGCACAGCACCTGTACCTGACAGGTGGTCGTCTGTGTACCATCCACGCTATCAGTATCCCCTAAGAATGTATAGTTGTCGTTCGTTAGTGTTACGGAATATCCATCCGTTATGTCCATTACTGTTGTCTGGTTACTTGCCTTTACTGCCATTTCATTTCCTCCTGATTAAAATAATAAGTTACATCTGAATACCGCTTTCGTGTCTATATCCATTGGGTTTAGCGTAAGTATGAATCCGTCATCACTGATTCTTGAATCATCATATGGGATTGCTGCAAATTCTTTTTCCCCAAATCTCCTACACTCCCAATGGATTTCCGCCCCCTCCCCGAACGTTCTGCGCATCTTTTCAGACGAGTCGATACGGTTTTCCCCGACTATAATCGTTACCGTCAAGGTTGTTGATATCAGATTGTTCTTAAATATGTTCCCGTTGCTGCTGTCTATCTGAAGAAGGATTGCATCAGAACCATCCGACACATTTGTTACCGTAACCTCATAGAATCCTCTCACAGTTCCATCCGTACTGGATGCCTCGTACTTATACACTGCCTTGACATCCACATCAGCAGCACGCACGGATATGGTCTTGCCCGTAGCAATCCTTGCACCGTCTTTGTACCATGTAATCGTGAAATTATCGGTCACATCCTTTCCGACATCCATCACGGATGCCGTCAGGAGGGTGCTACCTATACCATTTTTAAAAATAATGCCGTTGTTTGTTGAGATAGAGCAAGTATAAACCTTATTTTTATTAATAAGGTCTTGCATCCTCTGTAATAAGCTGTCCGAAATTTCGGATGTAAGCTCTTTATAGTTTGTAAATACGGTCTTTGCTGTCTTTGGATTTGTAAGACTGCGCACCTGTTCGGACACTCTCGCCTGTAGATAAAGCACTGGTGTCCACTCCCGATCCTGCATCCTTACGGTGTCCCCGATGTTTGTGTCAAAATATCCATCCACCTCGTAGGTCACTACTGGTTCAGATGCTGTTTTAAGATCAGACAGAGCCATGCTATAGAGCTTGTCCTTGCTGTCTGTATCGTACTCTTTTCGCATCAGGATATAAGCATCAGCCTTATTTACGATATTGGATGGGAACCGGTCCCTTGCCTGTGGTGCCCGGATGATTGCGCCGTCTGTAAAGTACTCGATATTCCTGTTCTCATCGTATTCTTTTTTGTCCAGTCCATTGATCGTCAGCCCGTCTTTCCCGGTCGGCTGGATACAGGTGTAAAGCTTCTCGGCATCTGTGGTTTTACGGATTCCGGTAATTCCTTTCCCGTACCGCAGTACAATGTCATTCCGGTATTCTCCGACTCCGCTGTCTGTATCGGAGTGTTTCCGATATACATTTAGGACAATCTCTTTTAAAGAGTAGTCTCTGTTCAATACTGTCTCAAATTCGATCTCCGCAGAAAAGACATTAGCCAGGGAGAATAATCTCTTTAATACGGACGTTGTACCTGTCCATTCGTTGGTGATCCGCTTATCTGACACCTCGTTGAGACCCAATTTAAGTGTCCTCTCCGCGTCAAATACGGAAATGTACTCTTCAATGCTCATTGCTTTTCCGGCTTTATATTCGCCAGCATCCTCGTTGATTAACTCAAACGACAGTGACCACGCCGTGGCAGTAATCGTCTGCTCTGTCTGGTGGGTATTTACGATATTTAGATAATAGGATTTCCTCCTATAATTAAACGCCACCTTATTCCCAGCGGTGACATGCTGCGCGTCTGGATGCTTTGCATTGACAGTAAAGGTGTACGCATTCGCTGTACCCTGCAAGTATTCGTGCAGCTCATCATTCCAGTAGTGCATGGACTTTTTATGTCCGTTATCCATAAATGCTACTGGTGTGTTATTTGCACTTAAAATCGCAATTCTAATACTGTCCATTACAAGTAAACCTCCCTTATTTTGGCTTTAATTGTTGGCGGAGGAGAAGAAAAGGAAGAGTAGCAGAACTGGACTTCCGTTGTCCCCGGTGGAATTTTTGGATAATTGGATCCATTAATCTCATCTCCTTTTGCCGGCATCCCATTTACATAGACCTTTGTACTTTCTCCGTCTATAGTCACCACGTCACCGGCACGATACCGGTTCGGCACATCTCTGTATTTTTCCACGTTATCTTTGCGGAACCAGATACTTTTTAAATAATTGTGCGTAACCAGCTGATTTCCAAGATCTCTACTTCCCCACTGCCCGATCCAGACCTGTATCTTCTCACACACCATGTCTTTAATCTCCGGGATAGTAAAGTAATAATACTGACCGTACCAAAAGATCCGTAGCCTGTCACCCTCTTTTAAAAAGTCATTGTGACCGCCACCCATCTTTAAATTAAATGGGTTTCCCTCATAAGCTGTCGGCTGGAAATCTAGTGTCTTGATCTTCTTGTTTTGCGGTGCGAACCAGTCCACATGCGCCGTATTACCAACCGTATCACTCTTGTTAATAGACATGGCGCAGATTACTTTATTATCTCCTGTCAGAAATGCAATGGTCTGCGCTCCCGTCTGTCCCATCAATCCGGTTTCAAACCAGTGCTGTGTGTAGCAGTAAAAGTTCTTTGCACCACGTCTTCCCTCGCTATCCACCGGGATAGTAAGTGTTCTCATTCCACCGTTCCAGTATCCGGATGTTGCTTGTCCACCTTTTAATGCCATAACGTTGTATCCGGCAACATTCCGTACTTCCAGCGTTCCCTGCGTGGTATTCTCTGGATTTTGGTAAGACGTTCCATGATCGTCTTGAAACAGGTTGTATCCATCAAACAGGTTTTCAGACGCTTTGTAATTCTCTCCGTCCGCCTCTTCCTGTTTTCCGAGCTGGATCACTCCATGCTGGCTTACTAGTCCGATAAAGCCGTTTTCATGCTGGTGTGTGATCTCGTAGTCCACGTCCGCCCATTCGGTGCCGTTGTTTTGGATGGTAATTGTCTGGTAGCCGTTCTGTTGGATACCATAAAAGTCGAATTCTGCGGTGGAGTACGCTACCCCATCCGGGATTAACCATGTAATTGTTCCCTCTCCCAGAAATTCTGTTTCTTCACTGAATTCTAAAGTACCACTCGGAACCGCATAAAAGCATTTGTTCGGAACATTACCAAACACCAGCATTTTCGGTTCATCCACTTTTAATGCTTTCTGTAAAGCATCGTACTTCTCTTCCAGATTACCCTCAATCGTAAACGGCATCACAATTTGTTTGTTCTCGTATGACGTGTAAGCAAAATCACTTCCATTCTGTTTTTCTGCCTTCACAAACGATGGATTCCAGTCAGCACCGACAAACGGTGTAAATCCCTGTAGTACTTTGATGTACTTTCCTAATTCGATGTCATTGAACTTCACAGAAAGTGTCATGTACGTTCTCCTTTCAGTAATTTCTTAAAATCTGTAATTCTTTGCTGTTCTGTCAGCATTGGAGCTGCTGTTTCTTTAATCAATTCTCTTCCATTCAGTGTTGCGCTTACTTCAATCGGACGTTTTGCCAGATCAGAAAGTCCTGCCACTGCACTCATAATCGCCTGATTCTGCTGCTGAAGCTTTCTGATTTCTGCGTTATCCATCTTGTACTGCATAACAGATGTTGCTGGACGATTTGCCACTCTGGATGCATTAAAAGCCATGACCTCTCGCATCCGTGCTGAAACAGCGGACAGATCGATAGATTCCAGTGCTGCGTTTGAAATATTCCGGGAAGATTTTACAACTGACTTTTCTTCATCCTTAATACCCAACGCCAGACCTTTACTGAAGAATTGACCAAATTCCCTTGTCTTTTTGGATGGAGAACGCTCATCAAGTTCCCTTTTCGCTGCTGCCAGTGCAGAAGAAGCAACTGCGATAGCTGCGGAAATAGCTGCGGAACTTCCAGCGGAAATACCATTTGCAAGACCATAGGAAAAATTCAATCCTTGATCGTACGCTTTGCTTCTCATTCCAACGCTACTTAAACCGGATACAGCTCCGTCTCCAAGACTTTTGGCAGATGACTCCGCATTTTTCTTGCCAGAATCAATCCCGCTCTTTAAACCATCACCAAGTTTCTTTCCTTCCTGTTTTCCTTTTTCGGAAAGCTTGACATTCGATAATGCTACTGCTGCATTTCCACCTAATGTAGATGCGGCCGCATTTACTGATCCAGAACCACCAACAATTCCATTTGCAAGTGCGTTTGCGATCTGACTTCCCATTGTCTGCGCTTGTCCCGAGACATTTGCAGATGAAAGTCCTGATAAAGCCGCATTTTCCAAACCTGATGCAGCCGCCTGCACAACCGGGGCTTGGCCACTCAAAGAGGATGATAGTCCAAAACCTACGTTGTTTCCAAATCCTGCCGTAGCTGACAACATATCCATGCCATTCAGTCCTTGTGGAATCTGACCGCCTAAGGAAGCCGCTGCCGTCAATACGGCATTGGAATTCGCATACAGTGCATCAATTAGAGACTGTGTTGCCTCACTTCCTTTACTGGAAGGAATCGTTGTCGTATCTGCAGTACTTGCACCTGTATTGATCTCATTCACAGCGCTTTTTGCTGCTTCATTGATCGCAGTTTTTCCACTGTTTACAGAATTCGCAGTACTATCCGCCGCCTCTTTTCCTTTTTGAGCAGGAACTGTAGAAGTATCTGCCTCTGCTGCCCCTTCGCTGACGCCACCTTCGATCGTATCTTTCGCCGCTTGCTTCACTGGTTCTTCGCCTTCTTGCAAAGCGTTCGTTGCAGCTTCTGTAGTTTCTTTCGCTTCTTGGGCTGCTGCTTCTGGAACTCCTGAATTCCCAACTACACTATTCACTTCTCCGAGCGCAGATTGTAGGCTATCCAGAAATACTTGCACTCCCTGTTGCGCTGGATCTGCCAATTGATCAAATCCTTCCAGCCCTTGTAGCGCATTATACCAAACCTGAGACCAAGTTTTTTGAGTCTCTTCGTCCAGGCCTGCGAAACCAGAAATAAAACTTTCCATTCCAGCCTTAGCCTCAGCGTCTAGCTTTCCATCTAAATCTGCTTGTGCGAGTGCGGACAACATTGCTGCACTTGCCTCCGGTCCGACATCCCTAATCCCTTGTGCGATTCCACCAGGCAACTGGTTGAAATTATAAATTGTCTTCGCAGCGGCATCTGCCATCTGTCCATAAATTTCATCAGAAATCTGTATGCTTCCATCCTGAATCAATTTCAGACTATCAACATAATCACTTGCCTGACTGTAAAGTTGGTCTCTGGTTTCTTTATTTGCCGATAGCGCTTCTGATGTGTAAGAGCGATATGATGTAACTAGTGCGTCAATTGCCTCCTGCATTTTCACAACATCACCAGACGCAGACGCTTCAACAAGCGCATTATAATTATCGTATTCTTGCGATAATTCTTCCATTGCTTTCTTGCTATCCCTAACCTCTTTTGTAGCACTTTTATGTTCATCCTTCGCAGCACGCAGGCTCTTTTCAGCATCTTCTAATTGACTTTTATAATAAGGGTACATTCCAGCGGCATCCCCTGTTGCACTTTTCAGATTCTCTTTCGCCTCTGTAACTGCTTTTGTTGCTTCTGCAACTTTTTTTTCTGTTTCACTGGCATCCTGTGCAGCCGCTTTATAATTTTTCATTGCCTCTTCTGTTTTTTCATAGGCATTCGCCATATCTTCCTGCATCGAACTTAACAAAGCTTCTGCTTTCTTCTGGACTATAACTTCTTGAATCGCACCAACGACTTCCTGATATTTCTGAACCTGACCATCAAGTAATTCAACTTCGATACCAAGCGCCTGTGACAGTTCCCCTGTGATTACTTTCGCCCTGTCCTCATATCCGGCTTTTACTTTTCCATTTTCATCTGTTATTGATTGCAATTCAGATAATAACGACTGATATCCACTATATTCCCTGTCGATAGAAGCGACCGATTCCTCTCTCGCGTCACGCTGCTCGTTCAGCGCCCCCGTATTTTCCCTGCAAGCCTCTAATGTCTTTTTCTGTGCATCTGTTAACCCATATGTTTTTTCTTTTGCGTTATCAGTCGCAAGAGAATAAACGCCAATACCTGCAGCCAACGCAGCTACAGCCGTCACAACGAGTCCTATCGGATTTGCTGCCATAACTGCGTTCCAAAGAGTTTGTGCTTTTGTGGCTAAATTCACCTTTCCTGTAAACATGCCAACAACTGCTTGCCCCGCTGTAAGTGTAGCGTTTGTTGCAACACCACTTTCCATAGCCAGAAGCTGTGCAGCATAGTAAGCATCCACTGCTGCAGAAGCGGTCTTCCATGTTTTCACACCTTTTTTTAATATAGATGTTGTTTCATTGACAACTTTATATCCTTTAAATGCGGTAAAAGCCGCCGTTGCTGATGCTGCGATCAAGTCCAGATTCTCTCCTGCAAAGTCCAGTGCCTTTGTCAATGGCGGGAGCGCTTTATCAGCCAGATTTCCAACAGCATCTACTACATTACTTAAAGTATCAACCGCTGTTTCTCCAGCTTCCCTCAAGCCACCGTCACTCAATGACTCTGCCACTGCATCAATCGCATCCTCAACCGGCTCTTGCAGTTTGGATGGTAACAGCTCTGCCAAGCCGGATGCCATAGACTCCGCCATCTCTCCGGCCGCACCGAGAATTCTTCCTTTGTTCGAAGCAATTCCAGAGGCAAATGCTTCTATAAAATCAACTGCTGTGTCTACCATTTCTGGGGCATGGGATGCTGCTTCTACTGCAAGATTTGCAAATTCATCACCTGCTGTCTGGATCGCTTCATTCAGACCACCGTTATTAAAAGAATCCGTGATATTGTTGATGCTCTCCGTTGCCGTCTTTGCTGCATTTTTTAGATTGTCTGCTACGCTGTTGTGAAACGCCAGCCCTAAGGTTTGTGCTGATCCACCAAGCTGCTCCAATGCACCGGATAGATTGTCCTGCATTGTTTCTGCTGCCTTTTGAGCTGCACCATCACAGTTCTTATAGGCATTCGTCAGTTCTCCGAGAGAACCTTCTCCCTCATTGATCAATGCCAGCATACCGGACAATGCTTCTTGTCCATACAGGGTGACCAGATAATTATTTTTCTGCTCATCCGTCATTCCCTCTGTTGCCTGTCTGAGCATTCCAACCTGTTCCGTCAGGGATTTCATTTTCCCGTTGGAATCGTAGAAGGAAATTCCAAGTTCATCCATAGCCTCAGACATGTCTTTCGTTGGCTTTGAAAGCCGTGATAACGCTCCTCTTAAAGAAGTACCAGCCTGACTGCCATTCACTCCGGCATTCGCCATGATTCCGATTGCCACTGCTGTCTCTTCCAAACTAAGTCCTGCTGCCCTTGCAAGAGGAGCTATATACTTCATTGCCTCTCCGGTATCTGCTACAGAGGAATTCGTACGGTTTGCATTCGCCGCCAGAACATCCGCAACGTGTGCTGCATCGGATGCCGCCAGTCCAAATCCTCTTAACGTTGATGCTGCAATATCCGAACTGCTCGCCAGATCTTCACCGGATGCCGCTGCCAGATTTAAAAGTCCCGGCATTGCACTCATAATCTCGGATGTAGTAAAACCAGCTGCTGCCAGATTCTCCATTCCCTCCGCTGCCTGACTGGCAGAAAATGAGGTATCAGCACCTAACTGCATTGCCTGTTCTTTTAATTGCTCAAATTCTTCTCCTGTTGCTCCGGAGATAGCCTTAACCCTAGACATCTGAGATTCAAAATCAGAACCCACCTTGATTGCCGCTGCTGCGACTCCACCAAGTGCTGCTGCCGTTCCCGTGATCGCTACAGTTGCGACCTTTAAACCTTTGGATGCTAAACTTCCTATTTTAGATATCGCACTTCCAATTCCGGTACTGGATGATTTCCACTCTCGTTCTGCATGACTCGCCGCTTGTTCTGCGCTCTGCCCCATTTCGCTAAATTCTCGTTTCGCCGTGGATGCAGATGCTAACGAACCTCTTTCTATCTCACTCCACGCCTTTTTAAACGCATCACTGGCACTCATTCCTTGTTTCCGGTACTCTGCTGCCATACTGGCAGCTTGTGCTTTCATAGATTTTTCTGACTTCTTGAGCCCTTTTTCTATCCCGGAAGAATCCAGATCGGTTTCAATTACAACTTTTCCATCTGCCATTTACTCACCACCTCATATTAAAAATTTGTATAAAAAGAGCACCTACCATTTCTGATAGATGCTCTGATTACTGTATTTAGTTATGCACACTTTTCTTCTTGCAAGCACTGTTCTATTAAGAGTAGTACACGTTCTGTAAAACCTCTGGTTTTCTCTGTTGCGCTGTTCAGTACAAAACTCCTCCAGTCCTTATACTCTTGTGGTGTTAGTTTTCTTGCTTCTCCCACAATCTCAGCCAGTTCCGGGATGTGATCTTCAATCAACTGTCTCTCTGTCATGCATTTACTCCCCCTCTGATTCTCTCAGCATCTGAGCGTATAAGAAACCATTGTTAAATTCAAATGCTGAGCATACGTCAAGGTACGCATTAAACGCCTCATGTAATTCATTCAAGGCCTTCCTAACCTCTTCTGGTGCAGTAAAAGCCGCCTTATCCATATATTCCTCGCGAATCTGTTCCAGTTCCTGTTCTGTATACTTTCTCATCCTACGCCACCTCCTGATAAACAACTTTGCATTTATTTGTATTACCATTTGATAACTGATGCTCAATGAGTGTTGGATACCCATTTTCCTTCAGCCATTCTTTTACTTTCTGGAAAACGGAATCTTTGTATTGAACAGTAACGCCGTCATGTCCATTCCTGCTATAAGCTGTCTTTACAATTTCGGCCTCTGAAACATCCAACTTCTGAATGATAGCACTTACCGCTTTATCGTGTGGTCTGCCACTTTCCGATAAAATACCAAACTCTTTCGCCATCGTGGTGCAATCCCACAAGACCGGAACTTCTGAAATCAGCGGCACTTTCACTGGATACCCGTTGTCTGAATAAATGCGGATAATTTCAGCAGCTATGTACTTAGAGTCTACTCCTGCATCATTGAGAGCACCTTTGATGTTCTTAACCATCTGGTTGACGGATGGGAGTTTTTCTTTGTGAGTAGGTTTCTTCTTTTGCGGAATACCTTCTCGAATGGTATCTTCCATATCGTGAAAACGGTTGATGTACTTCGCTGTGAACTCTGTACCTTTTAATCCAGTCAACTTGTGAGCGATAAATTCACAACCTTTCTTAGTGACATTGTAGCAAGGATACTCTTTTCCTCTACCATTTACATAAGTTGATTCTGCGAAAAAATCTGACTGGGGAATTTTCCCCAGTGAAAGTTGTTTGCAATATCTACGAATATCTTTTATCAAGTCATTGTGTGCTTTTCCTACCATTTCTGCTACTTCCATACTGCTGATTGTCTGTTCAATTCTTTTTTCCATGATCGATTCCTCCTACTTATTTGAAACTACACTAAACAATTTTCTCAATCTTCTTTTCGGCTTCTGAGCTTTATATCTCTCACCTGTTTCGTTATTCACCAGATAATTTCCTTCCTTATGATAGGTAGGAATAGAAATACCTTGTTCTTCCATGAATTCTACGAAAATATCACGTCCACCATTTAGACGGTGCATCTGATTGATGATTCCCATCCAATGAATTGCGTATTCCATAATGTGAGGATTCCAGTACTCCAGTAAAAACTCGCTGGCTTTTTCCTCTCCGATAGGTGCATCATATCCCAAACGTGCCATATAATCTTTGGTATAGAAATAATCTTTACACCCATATTTTTCACCATCATAGTCCTTGGCAATAGGAAATATCTCCATGAACTGTCTCGGTGTGATTTTTGCAACCATCTGATTGATAAATTCTACAATGAAGAACCACGATTGTGTTTCCTGTTGAGAGCAGTCAGAATTATTGTCAAAAACATGTTCAATAAATTTAATGGACAGGTATAATATTTGTTTGAATTGATCCGGTCTTTCCTGCCAGAGTCTTTCTAAATCATAACCGCCATTTGCATCTGTAATTCGCTCCAACGCTCTTGCGTAGTGTTCTCTTTTCGGCTTGTAATCGATCAGTTTCTTTCCATCTAATACATAGAAATTGTACATAAAATTTCTCCTTTTCATTGATTTCACGAAAAGGATGTGTTATATTATAAATAGCACAACCTTTTCGTTGTGTTTTTTCATTAGAGATTCGTTAAACTTGGTAGGTGGGCGAATCTCTTTTTTCTATTGTTTGAATTTGTCAAGTACGATTTCATCATAAATTTTCTTAATACCTCTTCTTATGATGTCCGCCTTTGTTAATCCGGTTTTACTACTACAAAACTCCAGCATATTCGCTTCTTGCTCTGATAGTCTTATCCTCGTGTCAATATTTTTCGGATTCTTTGACGGCGGCCTCCCTTTTGCTGGTGACATCTCGCTTCTCCTTTCTGGTTACACAATTATTTATTTAACGGTTACACATTTAATATAACAATCGTATAGCAAGATGTCAAGAGGTTTTTCAAAATTTTCCCATCCTACCTTATGGAATTAAAATAAGACACAGCATTTCGCCATGTCTTTCTGTTCTTTCCGGGGAGATCAGGAACATGCCCTGAAAGGACTCCTCCCCAATATTCAATTAACTTCATTTATGTTCTCCTTAAAATTGGGTATAAGAAAACCACCTACTTATGCAGGTGGCACCGTTCGTATTTTGTATTTCATAAACTACTATGATGTTTTTGGAGTTATACTAAATAACGGACTCGGAAAAGATACTTGCTTAATTTTGTAATCACCTATTTCTAACTCCGTAATTTCATTTGACACCATACTGGCTATCTGCTCTATTTCATCATCAGAAAACTTAAATTCTGACAGATATACAATTCCTGTAAGCAATTCTGCATATTCATCAAGTTCCCCTTCTCCTATCGATAAGTATAACCTCTTCAATTTTTCTTTGTCCAGATCATATGTAAAGGCTAATTCCACTCCAGTAGCACTGTTGTACGATACAGTGAAAATATTTTCATCCACTTTCGCATCCTTAAGTTGAAGTTCCGGACTCTCGACAACACCTGCTCTCAGCATATTTTCTGGCAACTGCGTAGTTACAATCTCCGCAATATTGCTTGTAATCTCTGCTTGATTATCGAGTCTTTCTTTTTCCAATCCATTTGTTTGCTTAATATTTTCAGTGCCTTCTTTCTTATTGCTACATCCAACTGCTAAACTGCAAGACATACAAATAAGCAATAGAGCACAAAGTATTCTATTCATAATTTTTCTCCTGTATTTTATATTGCATCATTATGTGTAAAGGCGGATAATTCGTATCTTACTTCTGCGAAAAAATCTGACTGGGGAATTTTCCCCAGTGAAAGTTGTTTGCAATATCTACGAATATCTTTTATCAAGTCATTGTGTGCTTTTTCTATACTTACTGTGCAACGATCTGCGCTCTGCTTAATTTTAAATACTGTCCATCCTGTACTGTCAAATACACTTCTCCTTCGAAGTTGTCATTTGCAATTATCGTTCCTAAATCTCCTGTTGAGTTAGCGGTAACTTCATAATAGCCGCCATTCGCAGCTGATACTTTATACTCTCCTGCCGGAATATCTTTTCCTACAAGATACATTCCATCTGGATATGTACCATTAACCGGAGTGAATGCAGCCGCCTCACTGACGGGAACTGCCGTTCCGTCAAACTGGAAATACTGTCCGTCTTGTACTGTAACATAGGCTCTATTCCTATAATTGTCATTGCTGATGATTGATTCCAAACTTCCGCTGGAATCGGCTGTCACTGCATAATAGCCGCCAGAAGATGTGATAAGATATTCTCCCGCCGGCATGTCTGTACCTATTTTGTACATTCCGGTTTGATATCCAACCGGCTCCTCTACTTCGCTCTCTGGAGTTGCTTTAAACTGATCTGCTATCGCTTTTTCCTTCAAGTATTGCTCGTAATCTTCTTTTGTTTCATCGTCTCTTTCTACTTGCAGTCTATACTCATAATCTGGATCTGTTCCAGATTTAGTCAGAAAGTAAGTAACACCTTCTATCACTTCATGCTTTGAGTCTCCGATATCTGTTCCCATATTCTTTAAATTTTCTGCTGATAAGTATGTCAAAAAATCTCCCAAATCAGCAGATAATACATCTGTTATCATTAACGCCATAATCCCTACGCCAACAAAAGTCGTTTCATCCTTTGCTGTGGTAGATACTATTGTTATGTTGCTGTTTTCATTCCCAATTAACGTCATAAAACTTCCATTAGAGCTATCAACCAATGTTTCTAATTTTCCACCATCATCCAAAGTACTTACACCAGAGGATGTAAAGTTGCATTTTCCTCCTGCTTGTAGTGTGGCCAATACTTCGTGCGCATCATCAAAAGTTCTGTCAAAAGGTAACTCAATTTCGCTTTCTTCTTCCTTTTTGCTCTCCACCTCACCAGCATCTTTCTTCTCCCCACATCCTGTCAGCATCCCCACACAAAGAACTGCTGCCAGCAAGACACTTAGTACTCTCTTCATAACCTTCCTCCTACCCTATACCATTCACCACATACATATTATACCGTGAGGACTGTGGAATCGCAAGGATGGAATATGGTGGAGAGATCGCCACCTCATGCCTTATTTCATGATAACGTGGTAATCTCATCACTACGTTTAAAATAAAATACCGCCGGATATCCAGCGGTTAAATCATTCATATTCAAGGATAAGAAGATATTCGGTGGGTGTGCCCCTCCCCACATTTCTTTTGACCACTTGGGTGCGTAGCAGCACAATCTCTACTTCAAATATCTTGTCATATTTCTTTACAAAGCAAGAAGTTATCCGGCAGGCGTCGCCTCTCCTGCATCTCTTTTGACCACTTGGGTGCGTGGTTGCAACGAATTTTACCACCTCGAATAACTTCCTACTTATTGTATTCAAATTATATAACATCTATTCCTTTTTGTAAAGAATTGTTTTGTTCCTCAAATAGTTTTGCAGTCTTTTTTCACTAATCTCCCAACATGAAATTACTGAATTTTTATAATTCGGATCATCATTTGAAGTACATATTCTCAATACCATTTGAGCATATTCATTTCCTGTTTTGATCTTCTTTACAACTAACCCCGTATTTTTATGCTTATCCTTTATAATAAGATCCGGTTCCCGTATAATATCTGACAAATAATCAATCACTTCTTTATAGGCCTCAGGGTGCCTATCCAATATATGTTGCATTTGATTCTCTGTAATAATGACATCATCTGTAACAATATCTTCTGTGATACACCTATAAATATTACGATTTATTTTTCCTACTAAATGCACTTCAACAGCCTCTTTCGTCTTGAATACATTCATTATATCAGAATTTAGGGTTTACGCAATATTCTTTTCTACGGCAGGTAATAATCTGAGTAGCGCCGAATTTTCGGCTCTATTCAAAACTCTTCCGCCATCTTCCTTACTTCCCGATAAATCTCTTTATACGGAATTTTCTTATCCATCAGTTTCCGAATTTTCATCTTAACCAATGTTTCTAGCGATTTTAACTCTAAAAGTGTTTCTTGTGAGATATCATCACGTTGACCGCCATGCAATCCAACTTTGCTATTTATCAATTTTGTAAAGATCATGTAGTATAGATCTGCATTCTTACTTCCCTGCTCTTTTGCATACTCCACAAAGAGTTTAATCTGGTCTGTTTCATATCGTC
>OFCL01000149.1_pt1 | contig 40815 bp, 34 predicted proteins | sample 1520811 | NCBI WGS metagenome assembly OFCL01 (sample SAMEA2699030, study PRJEB24076) | metagenome | biome: Human gut stool | place: Spain | collected 2012-03-22 | reverse complement strand
TCCATTATCCTTACGCAGGGTTTCAATTAATTGATCCACTTCACTATCGTCTTTCCACATGTATGAAAAAGAGCTCTCTCGTGTCCGTTTTGTAGGGATTCACACGGGGCATTTAGGTTTTTATACAGATTACTTGGATAGTGAAGTGGATCAATTAATTGAAACCCTGCGTAAGGATAATGGAGATAAGATTTCCTACCCTCTTTTAAATGTCACATTAACCTTGGCTGATGGGCGTTCTTTCACGTCTATTGCCCTCAATGAAGCAGCAATTAAGCGTAACGAGAAGACTATGGCGGCAGATGTTTGTCTTAATGATGTACTGTTTGAGAGCTTCCGTGGAGATGGGTTATCTGTATCGACGCCTACGGGGTCAACCGCCTACAATAAATCTTTGGGTGGTGCGGTACTTCATCCCACTATTGAAGCCTTGCAGCTGACAGAAATTGCTAGTCTTAATAATCGTGTTTACCGTACCTTAGGTAGTCCACTTATCGTGCCAAAACATGAGAAGATTACTATCTATCCTACTCGAATGGGGAGCTACACTCTGTCGGTTGATAATAAGACCTATACCAACCGTAATGTGAAAAAGGTAGAATTTTCGATTGACCAACGTAAGATTTCTTTTGTTGCTAGTGCTAGTCACACAAGTTTTTGGGAACGGGTCCGTGAATCCTTTATTGGAGACATGGAAGAATGAGATATGAATTTACTGTAGGACGTTCATGTCGAGTTAAAACCTTTTTGAAGGAGCACGATATTTCAAAAGGACTTCTAGCCAAAATTAAGTTTGAGGGTGGTCATATCTGGGTCAATGGTGAGGAGCAGTTTGCGACTTATCCTGTCCATGAGGGAGACGTGGTTGCCATAGAAATCCCTGATGAGGTGCCGCATGAAACCTTGAAGCCAATTCCTTTTGACCTGGATATCGTCTATGAGGATGATAACTTCTTGGTGATTAATAAACCCTATGGCTATGCTAGTATTCCAAGTGTTAACCATGATAATACCATGGCTAACTTTGTCAAATATCACTTTGTCAGCAATAATTATCCTAACCAGCGTGTCCATATCGTGACACGTTTGGATAAGGACACATCTGGTCTCATGCTGTTTGCCAAGCATGGTTACGCCCATGCTCGTATGGATAAACAGTTACAACAGAAGTCTATTAAGAAACATTATTATGCCTTGGTTGAAGGTGATACCAAACTTGAGCAGCAGGGTGAAATCATTGCACCAATTGCGCGTGATGTGGATTCCATTATCACACGTCGAGTCCATAAATCGGGAAAATATGCTCACACTAGTTATCGTTTGGTAGGTGATTATGGTAGGGTTAAACTGGTTGATATCAATCTTCATACCGGACGTACGCACCAGATTCGTGTGCACTTTGCCCACTTAGGTTTGCCTCTTTTGGGAGACGACCTTTATGGCGGGTCCCTAGACTACGGTATTAAGCGTCAAGCCTTGCATTGTCATCGCCTTGCATTTATAGATCCTTTCACCAAAAAAGAGATGGTCCATGCATCTTCCTTGACAGATGATTTTGAAACCGTTATCATGAACTTACAAACTAAAAAAGATTGATTGAGGATTTTTTATGCGTAGTCTATTTGGTGAACTTCGTGAAGGTATTTCAGGGAAAGGAGTTAAGATTGTCTTCCCTGAGGGTAACGATGACCGTGTGGTTCGTGCTGCTGCCCGTTTGAAATTTGAAGGATTGGTGGATCCTATTATTTTGGGTGACCCAGTTGAGGTTCACAAAATCTTGAACGATCTTGGCTTTGCAGACTTTAACTATACGATTATTAATCCTGAAACCTATGAAGGTTTTGAGAAAATGAAGGAAAAATTTCTTGAAATTCGTAAGGGAAAAGCAACAGTCGAAGATGCAGAGAAATTGCTTCGTGATGTCAACTATTTCGGTGTTATGCTAGTTAAACTTGGTCTTGCTGATGGGATGGTTTCAGGTGCTATTCACTCAACAGCGGATACGGTACGTCCTGCTCTTCAAATTATCAAAACAAAACCTGGTATTTCTCGTACATCAGGTGTCTTCCTTATGAACCGTGAGGATACCAATCATCGTTTGATGTTTGCCGACTGTGCTATCAATATTGAACCAAATTCTCAAGAATTAGCAGAAATTGCAATTAATACTGCAGAAACAGCTAAAGTTTTTGGTATTGATCCTAAAGTGGCCATGCTTAGCTTCTCAACAAAAGGTTCTGCTAAATCACCAAAAGTTGACAGGGTTGTTCAAGCAACAAATATTGCTAAAGAAATGCGTCCTGACTTGGCTATTGATGGTGAGTTGCAGTTCGATGCAGCATTTGTTCCAGCAACAGCAGCTATTAAGGCTCCAGATAGTGACGTAGCAGGACATGCTAATGTCTTTGTATTCCCTGGTTTGCAGGCCGGAAATATCGGCTATAAGATTGCTCAACGTTTGGGAATGTTTGAGGCTATCGGACCAATCTTACAAGGTCTTAATAAACCAGTAAACGATCTTTCTCGTGGTGCGAGTGCTGAAGATATTTACAACTTAGCTATTATCACAGCTGCTCAAGCTCTTAATAATTAAAAGCAATAATAAAAGAAAGTCTGGCTAAGTGTCTGGGCTTTTTTATGCAATTTTTGTGATTAAAAATAAATCAATGTAAACTAGATAGAACCTTTATTTATAAGGAATCGCAGTTGTTCTCGTGTTTACATATGTTATCGAATTGTACAAAATATTCTGATAAAAGCTGTGATGCTTGATTATTTATGCTATAATAAAGTTGTAAAAAATTTTTTTGGAGAAATTTTATGAAAAAAAGCAAATGGTTGGCTCTCGTGGGGGTAGCACTTCTAAGTGTTGGTGCGTTAGCGGCTTGTTCATCTAAATCAAACACTAGCGGAACTACTTATGGTTATATTTACAGTTCGGATCCAGAAACCTTGGATTATATTACATCAAATACTGGACCTACGACAACTGCTGTAACTAACGCTGTAGATGGTCTTATGGAAGCTGATAAATATGGGAACCTTGTTCCTTCAGTAGCTGAAGACTGGTCTGTCTCTCAAGATGGTCTTACCTATACCTATAAGATCCGTAAGGGTGTTAAATGGTATACTTCAGATGGTGAAGAGTATGCTGATGTGACTGCCAAGGACTTTGTAACTGGTCTTAAGCATGCTGCAGATGCCAAAGCTGGGGCTCTCTATTTGGTACAAGATTCTATTGCTGGATTGTCTGACTATCTCTCTGGTGCCAATAAAGATTTCTCTAATGTGGGTGTCAAGGCAATTGATGACTATACTTTGCAGTACACGCTTAAGAAACCAGAACCATACTGGAACTCTAAGACAACCTATAGTTTGCTTTTCCCAGTAAATGGAGACTTCCTCAAGAATAAAGGAAAAGATTTTGGTAAATCAACAGACCCAACCTCTATCCTTTATAATGGACCTTTCCTTCTCAAATCTTTGACAGCTAAATCTTCAATTGAGTTGACTAAGAATGAAAATTATTGGGACAAGAAAAATGTTCACTTTGATGCTATCAAATTGACGTATGATGATGGTTCGGATCAAGAGGCTCAAGAACGTGGTTTCACTGATGGTGCTTATAATATTGCTCGTGTCTTCCCAACGAGTTCAAACTATGCTTCTGTAGAGAAGAAATATAAAGACAATATTTATTACACAGCAGCAGGTGCGTCTACATCAGCTATTGGTGTTAATATTGACCGTCAAAGTTACAAATACACTGCTAAAAAGACTGACGCTGAAAAGTCTTCAACGAAAAAAGCTCTTTTGAATAAAGACTTCCGTCAATCAATTAACTTTGCTATTGACCGTACGGTATATCAATCACAAGTCAATGGTAAGGATGGATCAGCTAAAGCTATTCGAAATCTCTTTGTTCCTTCTGACTTCGTTAGTGCAGGTAATAAGACCTTCGGAGATCTTGTTACAGAGAAAATGTCTTCATATGGGGATGAATGGTCAGGCGTGAATTTTGCTGATAGTCAAGATGGCCTCTACAATGCAGAAAAAGCTAAGACTGAGTTTGCCAAAGCTAAGGATGCTCTCCAAGCAGATGGTGTTCAATTTCCAATTCATTTGGACCTTCCAGTTGACCAAAGCTCTAAACTTAATGTTACCCAAGCCCAATCTTTGAAACAAACCATTGAAAAATCATTGGGAAATGACAATGTGGTGATCGATATTAACCAATTGTCATCTGATGATATGCAAAATGCAACACTTAATGCAGCCAACGCAGCAGCAGAAGATTGGGATATTTCAAATGGTGTTATTTGGAGTCCAGACTATCAAGACCCATCAACTTATCTTGATATCTTCAAAACAACATCAAGTGAAAACACTAAGACTTTCATGGGTTATGATGATCCAAATAATGCGGCAGCAGCCCAAGTAGGACTCAAAGACTATGATGCCTTGCTTGATTCTGCAGCTTCAGAAACAAGTGACCTCAATGTTCGTTACGACCGTTATGCTCAAGCTCAAGCATGGTTGGAGGACAGCTCGCTTGTGATTCCATTGACTGTTGGTAATGGTGCTGCACCAGTTATCTCACGCTTGGCACCGTTTACCGGTGCTAGCATGCAGGTGGGAGATAAAAACTCATCAGACTACTTCAAATATGTGAAACCACAAGAAAAAGTAGTTACTAAGAAAGAATATGAACAAAGTCGTGAAAAATGGCTTAAAGAAAAGAAAGCATCTAACGAAAAAGCTCAAAAAGATCTTGAGAAACACGTAAAATAAAAGGACGATGGAACTTTCTCATTTGATTGGGAAAGTTCTTTTGGAATTAAAGGAAGAGACATGAAAAAATACATTTTATTGAGAACCCTCCGTTCTCTATTGTCAATATTTGTCGTGACGGCCTTGACCTACACGATTATCTATACCATGGTGCCGAGGCGTTTGATTTTCAGACAGGACCCAAACTACAACAAGATTGCTAAGACAGCTGATTCTAAGGCTAACTATGAAAATACAATCTTTGAACGTATGGGTTACATTGATTACTATGACACCAAGGAGTTGCAGGAGAAAGCTAGCTCCCTTGATAAGTCAGTAACCACTAAGCCAACAAAAGCCAATAAAGCTATCTACCAAAAATATGTGGATAGTTTGGGACATGGCTGGAGTTTGCATCAGTTTAAGCAAAGTAAGCAGTTCTATGCGACACGTGATGTACCAGTGCTTGAACGTGTGTTTGAATTCTACACGCACCTCTTTGAATTTGACAATACTGGATGGGTTAAAGATAAAACGAATCCAAACTTGAAGCGTTACATCCGTATTGAAAATGATCCAGCTATCGGTTGGTCTGTTGTCGGTTCAGGAACTAAGCATAAATATTTGCTTTACTTTAACAGCCAGTTCCCATTTGTTCACCAAAACTTTGTGAAGATGAATCTTGGAACTTCATACCCAACTTATGCTGAGCAAGGTGTTCTTGATGTTATTACTCAAGGCCAAGGGCAAACACAAAGCTCTGAGGTTAACTTCCCTACTGGTAAGAAAATATCTTCAGTAGATATCTATTCTCGTACTTATAAATCACCTAGTCAGGCTGACGCTAGAGATCGTTCTTACTATGGTGATGATCCGTACACAGCTACCAAGAGTCGCTATCAATACCCATCAATGGTGACAAGCTCTGCCATTGCAGGTTTGATTGGTTTGGTCTTGTCTTATGCTTTGGCAATTCCATTGGGATCATACATGGCACGCTTTAAAAACACACTCTTTGATAGTGTGTCAACAGGTGTCTTGACTTTCTTGCTTTCACTACCAACCATCGCCTTGGTTTATATTATTCGTTTGATTGGTTCTGAGATTGGTCTTCCAGATTCCTTCCCTATCTTGGGTGCAGGTGACTGGCGTTCATACGTCTTGCCATCTGTTATTCTCGGTCTCTTGTCAACACCAGGTCTTGCTATTTGGATTCGTCGTTACATGATTGACTTGCAATCACAAGACTTCGTTCGTTTTGCACGTGCCAAAGGGTTGTCAGAACAAGAAATTTCGAACAGACACATTTTCAAGAATTCTATGGTTTCCTTAGTTTCAGGAATTCCAGCATCTATTGTTGGGGTTATTACAGGGGCTACCTTGACAGAAACAATCTTCGCCTACCCTGGTATGGGTAAAATGTTGATCGATTCTGTTCGTGCTTCTAATAATGCTATGGTTGTTGGTCTGGTATTTATTTTCACAGCCCTCACCATCTTCTCATTGCTTGTGGGTGATATCCTTATGACTATTATTGACCCACGTATCAAATTGACATCTAAAGGAGGTAAATAATGGCTTCAATTGATAAAAGTAAGTTCCAATTTGTAAAGCGCGATGATTTTGCCTCTGAAACAATTGATGCACCGGCTTACTCATACTGGAAATCAGTGATGCGTCAATTTTTTAAAAAGAAATCAACAGTTGTCATGTTAGGTATCTTGATTGCCATTGTTTTGATGAGTTTCATCTACCCAATGTTTTCTAAATTTGACTTCAATGATGTCTCAAAAGTAAATGATTTCAGTTTGCGTTATGTACATCCAAACGCTCAATACTGGTTCGGTACTGACAGTAATGGTAAGTCTCTATTTGACAGTGTTTGGTTCGGAGCTCGTAATTCTATCCTTATTGCTGTTATCGCTACCTTCCTTAATGTTATAATTGGTTTGATTGTTGGTGCTGTTTGGGGGATTTCTAAGACCTTCGATATGATTATGATGGAAATCTACAACATCATCTCAAATATTCCTGACCTCCTTGTGGTTATCGTCTTGACTTACTCATTGGGTTCTGGTTTCTGGAATATGATCTTTGCCATGACTGTTACAGGATGGATTGGTATTGCCTATACTATCCGTATTCAAATCATGCGTTACCGTGATTTGGAGTATAACTTGGCTTCTCGTACTTTGGGAACACCAACTGCTAAGATTGTGGTTAAAAATATCATGCCACAACTTGTGTCAGTTATCGTAACCATGGCTAGTCAACTTTTGCCAGGATTTATCTCTTATGAGGCCTTTCTTTCATACTTTGGTTTGGGACTTCCCGTTACTACGCCTAGTCTTGGTCGTTTGATTTCAGACTATGCACAGAACGTTACAGTCAATGCTTATCTCTTCTGGATTCCATTGACTACCTTGATCCTCGTTTCCCTTGCCCTCTTTATTGTCGGTCAAAACTTGGCGGATGCCAGCGACCCACGTACGCATAGATAGGAGTCCAATATGACAGAAAATAAAAATGTAATATTATCGGCTCGCGATATCGTCGTGGAGTTTGACGTTCGTGACCGTGTTTTGACAGCTATTCGAGGAGTGTCCCTTGATTTGGTTGAAGGTGAAGTTTTAGCCTTGGTTGGTGAGTCTGGTTCAGGTAAATCAGTATTGACTAAGACTTTCACAGGGATGCTTGAAGAAAATGGTCGTGTAGCTAGCGGTTCTATTGATTATCGTGGCCAAGATTTGACCAAGCTTAAGAGTCACCAAGATTGGGCACCTATTCGTGGAGCTAAGATTGCGACTATTTTCCAAGATCCTATGACCAGTCTTGACCCAATTAAGACTATTGGTAGCCAAATTGTTGAAGTCATTGTCAAACACCAAGGAAAATCAGTCAAAGAAGCTAAAAAAATGGCTATTGATTACATGGATAAGGTTGGTATTCCTGATGCTGAAAAACGTTTCAACGAATATCCTTTTCAATACTCTGGTGGGATACGTCAACGTATCGTCATCGCCATTGCCTTGGCTTGTCGTCCTGATGTCCTTATCTGTGACGAGCCAACAACTGCCCTTGATGTGACCATTCAAGCTCAAATCATTGACCTCTTGAAATCTCTCAAAGAGGAGTACGGTTTCTCAGTGATTTTCATTACCCATGACCTTGGTGTGGTAGCAAGTATCGCTGACAAGGTTGCTGTTATGTATGCTGGTGAAATCATTGAGTACGCAACTGTTGAGGAAATTTTCTATGAGCCTTGTCACCCATACACGTGGAGCTTGCTTTCAAGCTTACCACAGTTGGCTGACGATAAGGGTGAGCTTTTCTCAATTCCAGGGACACCACCATCACTTTATACACCGGTTGTTGGAGATGCCTTTGCCTTGCGTTCAGACTATGCTATGCAAATTGACTTTGAGGAAAAAGCACCACAATTCCAAGTTTCAGATACTCACTGGGCTAAGACCTGGCTCTTACATGAGGATGCACCAAAGGTTGAAAAACCTGCGGTTATCCAAAATCTACATGAAAAAATCCGTGCTAATATGGGATTTGCACATTTAGGAGATGAGGAGGAAGGCAATGTCTGAGAAGTTAGTTGAAGTAAAAGATGTGGAGATTTCCTTCGGTGAGGGAAGCAAGAAATTCGTTGCGGTCCACAATGCTAATTTTTTCATCAACAAGGGTGAAACCTTTTCCCTCGTTGGTGAGTCTGGTAGTGGTAAAACTACTATCGGACGTGCCATTATTGGTCTGAATGATACAAGTAATGGTGAGATTATTTTTGACGGTAAGAAAATCAATAGACACTTATCGCACTCTGAGAAAAACGACCTTATTCGTCGTATTCAGATGATTTTCCAAGACCCTGCGGCTAGTTTGAATGAACGTGCAACAGTTGATTATATCTTGTCTGAGGGCTTGCATAACTTCCATCTCTATAAGGATGAGGAAGATCGTAAAGCTAAAATCAAGGAAATCATCAAAGAAGTGGGACTTCTTGAGGAACACTTGACACGTTACCCTCACGAATTTTCTGGGGGACAACGTCAACGTATCGGTATTGCGCGTTCCTTGGTCATGCAACCTGACTTGGTCATCGCTGACGAACCAATCTCAGCCCTTGACGTGTCAGTCCGTGCCCAAGTTTTGAACTTGCTTAAGAAATTCCAAAAAGAGTTGGGATTGACCTACCTCTTTATCGCTCACGACTTGTCAGTGGTCCGTTTCATTTCTGACCGTATCGCTGTTATCTATAAGGGGACAATCGTGGAAGTTGCTGAGACAGAAGAACTCTATAACAATCCTATTCACCCTTACACCAAGTCACTCTTGTCTGCTGTTCCTATTCCAGATCCAATCTTGGAACGTAAGAAAGTCTTGAAGGTTTATGATCCAAACCAACACGACTATTCGGTTGATAAACCAGAAATGGTGGAAGTACGTCCAGGTCACTTCGTTTGGGGTAACAAGAAAGAAATTGAGACTTATCGTAAAGAACAAAGTAAGTAAGTCTTTTCAATGCAAAAAAAATCGTGTTCCACAAGGAACACGGTTTTTCTTTAGTCTAAATTTAAGCGCTTTGTCATGATATAGTAGGTACCAAAGTAACTTGCTGCGATGAGAATGAGAGATTGAACTAGACTAAAGATATATGACGAGTTATTAATTATAGTATTTGTTGCATTTCCGGTCAAGGATGCACCGATTCCAAAGAAGAAACCAATAAAGAATAGGATAGCCTGAATGGCAAAATAGGCGACAAATCCCATAAGAACTTTGTTATTATTGAAGAGGTTTCCGATACTGATACAGAGGTAATAGAATAGGATACTGCCAATTGTTCCTAAAATTGTAGTAGGGATGAAGAGATAGAGAGCTCCCATTTCTTTTAAGATTTGACCGAAGTAGCTGGTAGTCAGTAGGATATCTTTCATATCAAGGTTGAAAGTGGCTATAATGCCAATTGAAGCGAGTACAACGAGAGATGAAATCGTATCTAAAATAAAGGCTACAAAGAGTTTAGACAAGACAAGCTGGTGCGCTGAAACAGGAAGCGTGTTGCTTAGGTAGCCTTCTCGTCCAAAGACGCTAGTCGCAAAGCGTTTGATAATGAGAACAATGGTTGCGATATAGATGGTTCCCCAAACAACAATGGTAGCAATCACAATCAGTGTAAAGAAAGCCATAAACAGTAAGCTTGGTTCCTTGTGGCTGTGTTCAAAGGTGACCGTTAATTTTCGAAGCATTAAACCCAAGGGGATAGAGAGTAGGATAGCAATACCATAGATGCCGAGATACCATTTACGGACCGATTGTAATTCATATTTAACTAATTTCCAAAACATGCTCATACCTCCTAATTGTGGAACATCTCTCTAAAGAGTTTGTCGATAGATTTGCCATGGGCTTGACGGATATTATCAGCATCACCCTGAAGTTCAATCTGACCATATTTTAGGAAGACAACTTCATCTAGGATGGATTCAATATCTGCAATCAAATGGGTTGAAATAATAACAGAAGCATCTTCAGAGTACTGGTTGATGATAGTTTTAAGGATATAGTCACGTGATGCGGGATCGACCCCACCGATAGGTTCATCAAGGAGATAGAGTTTAGCCTCACGACTCATAACCAAAATCAACTGAACTTTTTCTTTGTTACCTTTTGAAAGGTCTTTGAGGTGCAAATCAGGCTGTAGTTTTAGATCCTGCAAGAGTTGCAAGGCAAGAGGATAGCGGAAGTCAGCATAGAAATCTTGGAATAAGTCCAAGTAGTATTGGATAGTCTTACTTTCATCCAAATAAGTTGTATCGGGTAGATATGCCACTTGAGCTTTAGTGATAGGTGATGGCTGAAATCCATTAATAGTTACTAAACCAGAAGTTGGTTGGAGGAGGCCATTCAAAATCTTGATGAGAGTTGTTTTACCACTACCGTTTGGTCCTAAGAGACCAATGATTTTACCAGAAGGAATGGACATGGTCACATCTCTAAGGGCTGGAATACCATTATAGGTCTTGGTGAGATTTGTTAGAGTTACAATATCAGTCATCGGTCTATAAGTCCTTTCCTGTTTGTTCAATGTAGTTAGTAATGATAGCTTTGATTTCAGGTGAGCTAAAACCAATGGCTGCCATCTCAGTGACAAAGTTTTTCATGAGACTTTGGGCAATCTCGTGCCGTTTTTGATCAATAAGTTTTTCATCTTCGGTAACAAAGCGGCCAGAGGTACGAGCAGAATAGACCAGCCCCTCTTTTTCAAGTTCTTGGAAGGCTCTTTGTACGGTGTTGGGATTGACCCCGGCTTCCTGAGCAAATTCCCTTACAGGTAGGAGTTGTTGTCCCATGCTCAATTCCTTGGAAGCTATCTTCAGTTTTACACGATAGGCGATTTGGAGATAAATGGGTGATTTTTCATCAAATGTCCAAGCCATAAAAGACTCCTTTCTAAAAGTATAATAGTATTATTTTTGTACTACAGTAATGATACAACTAAAACGATAAATTTGCAAGTAAAATGCTATATTTTCTCTAATTTCTTTGGCTTTTCCCAAACTTATATTCCTATTTTTGGTACAATAGGGGCAAGTATATTCGACCTGAAGGGAGATTATTTTGAAAATTTTAGCAACAGATATGGATGGTACTTTTCTAGACCATCTTGGTACCTATGATAAGACACGTTTGGATAACCTTTTGGCTGCTTGTGAAGCTAAAGATTACGTTTTTACTGTAGCTTCTGGCCGAGCTCTCTTGGCTTTGGAAGAGCTTTTTGATGGATTTGTGGACCGCATTGCTATTATTGCAGAAAATGGGGCCTTGGTTCAGTATAAGGGTGAAGTCCTGTTTGAGTCCAAGCTAGAACCTAAGGATTATTTGCAAATTGCAGACACGACTTTAGCCTTGCCAACTTGCGAGGGGATTCTCTTGTCAGGCCGTCGAGGTGCCTATGCACCAAACGATGCAGATCCAGCCTATCTTAAGGCCATGGAACGTTACTATGAAAATGTTATGGCGACGGACCTTGAAGCGGTTACAGATGACATTTTCAAGGTAACTGCTAAGTTTCAAGGGGATACTGTTATGGAACGTGGTGACTACCTCAACACAATCTTTGAGGATATGACAGCAGTGACAACTGGCTTTGATTCTATGGATATTATCCTTAAAGGTATAGACAAGGGATTTGGGCTTTACCATCTTTGTCAAGAGTTGGGGCGTAAGGCTTCAGATGTCGTTGCTTTTGGCGATAATCTCAATGATATGGAGATGCTGACCTTTGCAGGGTGTGCGGTTGCTACGGAAAATGCGCGCAATGAGATTAAGGCAGTAGCTGATGAAGTGATTGGTCACCATAAAGACGGGGCAGTCTTTGACTACATGGAAGGATTGGTGGGATCAGATGTCTGAGATTAAATTACTAGCCTTGGACCTAGATGGGACCCTCTTTACCAAGGATAAGCAAGTAACAGCTGAAAATAGAGCTGCTCTGAAGTCGGCAGAAGCTGAGGGAGTTCATGTGGTCATTACGACTGGTCGTCCTCTGCCAGCTATTACTCATATCTTGGAAGATTTGGGCTTGTTGGATGATAAGCACTATAGTGTGACCTTCAATGGTGGCTTGGTTCAGCGTAATAATGGGGATATCCTCATAAAGAAAGAGATGAGTCGAGAAGATTTAAAGCAGATTTATGCTGTATTTGAACCTCTAGGGCTCCCTATGGATGTTATCAGTGATGGCATTGTCTATGGTGTTCCGAGTAAAGGCAATCATTCTCTCTATCGTCAGGCTAATCCTACCTTGACCTTCGTTGATGTGGAGAGTATTGATGACATTCCTGAAAATATCGTCTATAATAAGGTAGTTACGGTCTGTGAGGAAGCATTTTTGGATGCCCAAATTGAAAAACTACCTAAACAGCTATATCAGAATTTTGAAGTTTTTAAGTCTCGTGAGATTATCCTTGAGGTCATGCCGAAAGGAGTTCATAAAGCTGTAGGCTTGAAACTTTTGTCTGATTATCTTACCATTGATAAAAGTCAGGTTATGGCTATGGGAGACGAGGAAAATGACTTGACCATGTTGGAGTGGGCTGGTCTTGGTGTGGCTATGGCAAATGCTGTTCCTAAGGCTAAGGCTGTTGCTAAGGCTGTAACGACAAAAACTAATGAGGAATCTGGAGTGGCTGAGGCCATCCACAAATATATTCTAGAGAAATAAGGAGAACCAAATGGGTCTATTTGATCGATTATTTGGACAAGAGGAAAACCAGTCACAAGAAACTGTAGCAAATCAGGAATTTTCAGAAACTGAGGCTCTTGATAATCAAGACTTGTCAACAAGTGAAAGTCAAGCAGAACAGCTCAGTGAGTCAGAGACTCAAGTAGAAGAGATTTCGTCTACAGAATCTGTTGAAGAAAGCGAATCTACAGTGACAGAAGAAAGCCAAGTAACTGTGGATAACCACTTTGCGGATGTCATGGCTGATTACTATGCTAAAAAGGCTCAGGTAGCTGCTGCTGCAGAAAAAGGTGAAACAGTTACTTTTGAGGCTGTTCAAACCCGTAAAGTTGAGGAAAAAACTGAAGAAGTTCAGGCTTCAAAAACTGAAACAGAACAAGAAAAATATAATCGTACCCTTAAGAAGACGCGTACAGGTTTTGCTGCCCGCCTGAATGAATTCTTTGCGAATTTCCGTCGTGTTGATGAAGAGTTTTTCGAAGAATTGGAAGAAATGCTGATTCTTTCCGATGTAGGTGTTAATGTTGCAACGCAATTGACAGAAGACTTACGCTATGAAGCTCGACTTGAGAATGTCAAAAAGACTGAGGATTTGCAACGCTTGATTATTGAAAAACTTGTGGATATCTACGAGAAGGACGATGTTTATAAGGAGCATATTAATTTCCAAGATGGTTTGACAGTTATGCTTTTTGTTGGTGTTAATGGGGTTGGTAAAACGACTTCTATTGGTAAGTTGGCACATAAATACAAACAAGAAGGCAAAAAAGTTATGCTGGTTGCTGCCGATACCTTCCGTGCGGGAGCTGTTGCCCAATTGGTCGAGTGGGGACGTCGTGTTGATGTGCCAGTAGTGACTGGTGCTGAAAAGGCTGACCCTGCTTCAGTGGTTTTTGATGGTATGGAGAAGGCCCTTGCTGAAGATGTTGATGTTCTTATGATTGATACTGCGGGTCGTTTACAAAACAAAGACAACCTTATGGCAGAGCTTGAAAAAATCGGCCGTATTATCAAGCGTGTGGTGCCAGAAGCACCTCATGAAACCCTCTTGGCTTTGGATGCCTCAACAGGTCAAAATGCCCTTAGTCAGGCCAAGGAATTTTCAAAAATTACACCTCTTACAGGTCTTGTCTTGACTAAGTTGGATGGTAGTGCCAAGGGTGGTGTGGTTCTAGCCATTCGCCAAGAGTTGGATATTCCAGTTAAGTTAATTGGTTTTGGTGAGAAAATTGACGACATTGGGGAGTTCCATTCAGAAGAATTCATGCAAGGTCTCTTGACTGGATTGGTTTAAAAAGAGTGAGTACTGGGAAAAGAGATTCACTCTTTTTAATGGTGTGTAAGTTATTAGTTTTGTTAGAATAGAAAAAAATCCGAGATTGAGGAGAACAGAAAAAATCTGTTCTCCTTTTTTGTTTGTTTAAAAACTATTTTGGAGGTTTTCCTATGGACGGTCTTGTATTTGATCTTGATACCTTTGAGGTATATGAAGATGTGCCTGAAGAAGTCAGCCAGGAAAAAGCAGAAGTGCTTCCCCTGGACAACTTTAGACCACAATCAACACAGACAAGTTCTTCTCAGCTGGAAACAGTTGAAGGACAAATGAGTATTTTTGATTTTATCCCCTTTGAAAATTCCTCGTGAAGACGCTAGAAAGGAGCAGCTAAGGGATGGACAGTAAGAGCTTATACCAACAATTACTAGACTATGAGCCGTTAGGTTTTATTGACCCTTTTAATGACTTAGGCACTTATGATGCGTTACAAAAAAGCTTTAAAGAGCCTATCTCAGACCTGCTTAATCCTTATTCTGGGCATCCTTACAGTGACGCTTGGCAGAAGAAGATTGCGGCAATGCGTGAGCTCTATATCGCCTACCAGATGAGTCTTGGCGATACGAAAAAAACATATAAACGAGGTGAAGAGGACAAAGCGGCTTTAGACCGTACGGTATCCACTTACTTACGTCTTGGCTGGCGTTTTGGTGAGATTATCAAGCGCCTGGACTATTCTGAAGGTCATTTGAGAAATCGCTGGTCTCGTAACGAACTCATGCAGCTCAATCAACCCGAATTCTTTCTAAAAAGTGACCTGACAGATGGTTACTTCACCCCTATTCATCATTTTGTAGAGGATAAAAGATAGTGAACGATACTTATGAAGCATATGACTTGATTGTCAAGGATGGCTTACGACGATTTAAATTTAAGAATAGTCAGTCTCCAGCTGAAGCAGCACAAGAAGAGACTAAAGGCTCGATCTTTGGTTATCGCTCAAAAGAAGACATGATCCATGCTAAAGGGATTATCATGACATCGATTGAAGCCGTAAAAGAGAACAGCAGCCGCTTGACACATTGGACACCTAATGTCTATCGCTTCGGCGCTTACGTTGATGACAACCGCCAGATTACACGTGGACATGCTGAAGGGAACTTGAGACAGATCAATACTTTTGTAGTCGACTTTGATATTCATAGTGAGGCTGAAGCTATCACACAGAGTGATATTTTGACGGCATCGATTGACCTAGGCTTTATGCCAACCCTGATTTTACAGTCACAACGTGGCTATCAGGCCTATTTTATCCTGAAGTCTCCAGCCTATGTGACCGCTCAATCAAATTTCAAAGTGCTCAAAGTGGCCAAAGAGATCTCTCAAAATCTACGTCTCTATTTCAAGCAGACGCTTCCAGTCGATATGACCTGTAATCATTTTGGGATTGCTCGGCTGCCACGTAAGGATAACGTGGTCTTTTACCACACAGATTATTCTTACTCTTTTGAAGAGTGGCTTAGCTGGTCAATGAAACAGTCTGAGTTTAGCCTTCAGACCAAACGTCCTAATCTGGATGTCATCGTCGGCACCCAAGGTGCTAAGCAGATTGATGAGCCTTGGTATGACTTGCTGCTGAACAGTTCACAAATTAAAGGTGAAAAGGCTCTTATGGGACGTAATAGTGTCCTCTTTACGCTAGCTCTAGCTAATTATGCGTCAGGGATTGATCAAAGCGTGTGCGAGACAGCCCTTGAGCGCTTCAATTCAAATCTCGTGCAACCACTTGACAGTAAAGAGTTCTTAAAAACGGTCTCTAGTGCCTATTCTGGTAAGTATGAGGCGGCTAGTCGAGACTATGTCATGCTCCTTTGTGAAGAATGGGTGAGTAGCTCACTGACTAAGAAAGACCTCTTTATCCGTCAAGGATGGACCAAGTTTCGTAAGAAACGCAAAGATCGTAAAAATAGCCATCTTCATGAGTGGAAGAGCGATGTGATGGCTTATTTAGAGAACCTTCAGCTCTCAGATACCCCAATGATCCAAACAACGAAAAAAGCACTTAGAGAAGTACTCAGTATCCCTGAGCGTAGTCTTGATAAAGTGCTCAAAGTTCTAAAAGCAGAAGGAAAAATTCTTCTCACTGTTAAAGCTGGCCGTGGAGGAGGTATCAAATTGGCATCGATTAAAGCGATCTTCCTCTCCCTTATCCAGCTGAAAAAAGACACACAGGAGGCTTATATGGCACGACTTGCAGATGTTCTTGAACAACCTGTCAAGACACTTCAAACGGCTCTCAAACGGGCGCAAAATACCTTTAACAAGGGGATTCAACTGACGCTCTTTGAACAGGATATTGGCTAAAAAATAAAACCCGCAAACTGCCATTACATTATATCTAGGATTACGTAGCTAGATAAATAGTATGGTAATACCAAATTTAAGAGAAGAGAAAAAGGAGAAACACATGGCTTATATTGTCTTTAGTTTCGAGGAAGGGGACTTCCTAAGAGATAAAAATGGAAACGTGATGACCTTTGAAAATGATGGCTTAGCCTTACAGCACATCAGAGAACATTACCTGATTAAACGTAAAGTAGCCGTGACGAAAAAATTTACTGAGTTTGAACAATGTTACCTAGCACCATTTCGTTTGCATAAGGTAGTGGCTTAGGTGATGGGAAAGGAGAGAATATATGACTTGGCGTATTATCAGAGGGTACTACCTCACAGCCTTAGGACAAGAGTCTGAACGCTATTATTTCAAGACAACAAATCAGAACATCCAAACAGGTGATGTTGGCGTGACCTTTTATCAAAACAGTCAGATGATCACTGCTATTCCAGCCTTGATACGAGTAGATAAAATCATTGAAACAGAACAGTCAGATGATCACTTTCTGACGGAGGAAAAGGAGAACCATCTGCCTTTATTACCCTTGGTGAGAACCTATGATCATTTCAAACCAGATGCCCAGATAGAGCTAGAAACAGCCTATCAGACGCTGAGAAAAGAGATGCAAAGCCTATCAAAGGTGGAGTATGTCCAAAGCAGTATCTTTGATTTTTTGGAGGAGAATAACACATGAAAAAAGGGCTAGAACTATTATCACTCTTTGTAATGACACTCTTGTGTCTTTGTGGTTTATCAGTCATGATTTATGGGGGTTATCAGTTGTATCAAGAGGTGACACCTCAGTATAGCCAGGAACTCACAGAAGGCTCATATAGGGACGCTGTGGTGTCTCAGAACGTCAACTTAGTCTTTTATCGCAAGAATTGTCCCTACTGTCAGGCAGGGAAATCTGCAGTGATAGAGGCAGCGAAGAAAGTTCAACATACGACCTTTTATATCAACGTGGAAACTAAGGACGGTCAGGAGCTGGTCAAGCGTTACGACGTTTTTAAGGCAGCTACAATGGTTGTCATCCGTGAAGGCAAGGCTAAGTCTTATCGGTACGCTAAAAAGACCAAAGACGGTCGTTATGTGGCTGATTTGAAACAAATTGAGGAGGCGCTGAATGATTAGTCTCATCTTACATGGCTGTTTTGTTTGCTTATTGCTATTTGCTGTGTTTTATCCGCTTTTTTGGATCACTATCATCACAAAAGCAGGTGTTAGAAAACGCAGTCTCTATGCTTCAACGGCACTGACCATGCTCTTATGGTTTTACTATCCAAATAGTCAAGTTGAAGTGAGAAGATGGAGGAAAAAATAAGATGTTTGAAGGTATCAAAGACTGGTTTAGTGAAAATGTTGTCCGTCGTAAAGTCTTCTTTTTTGGTGGACTATTAGCGATTTGGTTGCTACTGTTAGGTGGGGCTTACTTCTCACCACAACGTCAAGTCTACACCAATGAGCAGCTAACAACGAAGCAATCATTTGTCAATGGTACAGGTGACATAGAGATCACGTCTCAAGTGTATTCACCTTCAACGGGGATCATTGTCTTGCAGCTGGAGACGACGGATGCAACGTCAAGCCTTGGCCGTGGGATTGACTCAAAGCGCCTTAACTGGCAAATCTATTCGCCTAACCCATCGGAGAATACAACCATGGAAGTGGTGCCCGTGACGGATAAAAAGTTGTCTGTCATCATCCGTAACGTCCCTGAAAATTTTGGTGTTTTCGCTATCGACGTGACCAATAAAACAGTCAGCTCAAATCTGGTTGATGTGGATATTGCATCGTCATCTAGTGAAGAGAAAAAGAACCTTCTAACGAGCTCATCTAAAGGTGATGACACCGTACAATTTTATATTGCCACACAAAATAAAAAGCTCAAAACCAAGGAGATTAAGAGTGTCACTCGTGAAGAGTTTGCCTTATCAGAACTGGCCAATGAGAAAGCTTTCCAAGAAGGTCAAGTGAAGAAATTAAACGATGCTATTAAGCAATTAAAAGCATCTATTGCAGATGATGAGTCATCTAAAGCCAGTCTTCAAGAAGAGGCTAAATACTTGGCTGGTGATGATCTAGAAGATAATCAAACCAATATCACAAACCTGGATAATTCCATCAAAGGGAAGAACGAACAGATTGATACGGCCAATGATAATCTGGAGAAAGTTGATGAGCGAATAAAGGCCCTGGAGAAAAAAGAAGCCGCCATCAAAGACGGTAGTTTTGAGTTTTCAAGTCCTGTGCAGACGGTCAAACTTAACTAGAAGGAGAAGTAAAAATGACGAACAAATCAGAAAAAGCGAATACACAAGATTTCATAGAAAAAGACTAAGAAGATTAAAAGATTTCTCTCAAGAGAAGTCTTTTTTTATGCTCAAAAAAGTTTTTGTCATGTTTGGGCACGATTTTCAATTATCCCTTATGATAGAAATATACCAAATAAAAAGGAGGCCATTATGGCAAGAAAAAATATTTCAAAAATCGATAAAGATTTAGAAGAAGCGCTCGCAAAAGTTGAGCAGCTGAAAGCAGAACGTAAAGAAAGTGAAGACAACTTTCACAAAGAAATAGGTCGTTTGGTCGTCCAAAAAGAAAAGCTGTTTGATAAAACGATTACCTTTGAAACGATTATCGAAAATCTCAAAAGTGATATTCAAACTCGCAAAGATGATCTCAAAAAAGCTAAAGAAAATGAAGCCCAAAAACAAGAAAATAGTCACCCAAATAATGACAACTTTTCCAGCTGAAAAAGCCAAGAAAATCAGGGTGTGAAATAATCACACCAAGGTATTACTGACAGCGCAAAATAGGTATTACCAAGTCACACCACTGTATTACTGAGTGTGCCAAATAGGTAATACTCTTAGCGCAACCGGTAAATACCTATCACACCCGTAACACAAAGAGGGTGTTACTGAGTAGGCGTAGCCGAGAAAGTTGTTATCACGGGAAACCCCGACACTGTCGGGTTCCCACGGCACGTGGGGACAGTTTCCCTTATGCTCTTTTTTGACTGTTTGAGCTGTGTCTACCTTAGGAGACATCAGTGTGATAAAAAGTCAAAAAATCCACAACAATCGAAAACTGGTTTTTCGCTCTTGTTGTGAGATTGAGGTTTTCTTTTTTGCTTCTTTTGACTTTTCCCTCGTGAAAAGAAAAAAGAAGGCGCCCTTTTTGGAAGTAGAGGAGAAGAAAAAATGGCAAATTCTAGAAATAATCAGACGTTAATTCGTGGTCTTTCTAATCAAGAAATTGAGTATCTAAAAGCACAAGCCAATCGCCAAAAATTTCCATCGTTTAATGCGTTTTTGGTGGCTATGTGTCGTGAAAAAATTGAACAAGGACAATTCAATCATGCGCAATATTTATATGCCGAGGCACTGGAAAATATGAAAGAAGCATCCAAGCATACCCTAGCCATGGTCAAAAAGCAAGGCCAACAATTGGACGAGTTTGAAAAGAAAATGGCTGAGTATTCTGGACACATTTCACGCTGGCTAGAATATGAAGGGATGGTGGAAGATGATGACGAAGACGAAGGAATTTAAAATCCGAAATATTCCTGACGAAGTTTATACCCAACTCAAAATGAGTTCAGACAAATATGAGTATGCCTCCTTTAATCAATTCATGATTGATCAGATGCAAGCTATTGCCATCAATGATGGTCTGAGTCTCTATCAAAATAAATTTGTGGATAGTCTCATTGAGATCAAACAACTTCAAAAAGACATTTTGGACCAGCAGCTGAGAAATGAAATTCAGACCGTGGCCATGGATGCCAAGCTGGACCTGGTTCGTGAGTTGACTTTGGGTTGGCTCCAGTTTATGGATGATGTGGATGCCTTGGCAACTGAGCGAGCAGCTGGAGGCGACGAATGAAGCGAGGAAAATTTGCCTTTGTTGCGATTTTATTTATCGCTATTATTCTCATTCAGCCTTCAAACCGTGAAGCGCTTATCTCACTTTTTTCACAACGTGATATTGGCACACAACTTGGCTGGGTCCAAAGTCCTGAAGAACAAAAAAGTCAAACTAGCACCCAACATGATGAGCAAAATGCTGAGCTCAAAAAGAAACTTTTTGAGGGACAACAAGTCATCACGGTTAACGACAAAGCACAATTTTCATCTGATGAGTTGAGTCTTAATCAAGGAACTTGGCAACGCTATTCTGATTTAGATTTTCTAAACCGAGTCGGCGTGGCAGAGGCCATGCTGGGACAAGATCTGATGCCTACCGAAAAACGAGGTGACATCTCATCGGTCACACCGACCGGCTGGAAAAATAAAAAAATTGTCTTTAATGGCCAAACAGATTATCTCTATAATCGCTCTCATCTAATTGGCTATCAACTGACAGGACAAAATGCCAACGTGAGAAATTTATTTACAGGCACACGTGCGCTTAATGCTAATTTTGAGGATGAAAAAAATTCCATGGTTTACTATGAAAATTTGGTGGCCAACTACATCAAAGAGACAGGAAATCATGTCCGTTACCGAGTGACCCCACTTTTTAAAAATGTTGAGTTGGTCTGTCGTGGTGTTCGTATAGAAGCCCAAAGCATTGAAGATGATACCATCTCTTACGACGTTTATATTTTTAACGTCCAACCAGACTATACCATCAATTATTTAACAGGTAATTCACAGAAAAACAACTAGAAAAGGAAGATCAAAAATGGCAAGAGAATATCAAGGACCGAACAAGCGAGTATCAATTTATTTCAGTAATGATCGTTTAGAAAAGTTAGATCGCATCATTGATTATTTTAAACAAGAAAATTTACTGGTAGAGATGAAAAATGTTTCTCAAAGCATCGGTTATTTGATTGATACCTTTGACAAGCTCTTTCTAGATCCAGAAGAACCTAAAATGATCTATGAAGAACGCTTGGCCCAACTCATGCAACGTGACAAAACTCTTTTTGATGAAGTGCAAAAAGAAAATCGTCAGCTCAAACGTCAGCTAGATCAGCTGCTCTATCTTGCCCTGGCTAATTTCCACATCAGCGAAAATTCAGATTGGAATGTACAAGAATTGGAGTCTGTATCATCGGATTATAGCATTGAACAAAAACAATTGCTGGAACGTGTGGATCAACTCATTAAAGAAGATGTCGCACGTGGCCAGACCATGAAATATTCTCACAGATCCGAATAGAGGAGCTAACCTATGAGCACACCAAGTGTCACCTTTATGCTGCAATACACGGGCGCAAATAGTGGCTTTGTGGATTATACAAATCGGGCAGAAGCAGTAGACATTGATAATGAGTTATCCGTTTCAACCAGTGAACAGCTGATTGATGATGTGGGGATTGATCAGCTGAAAAAAATTCAAGCAGAAGTCCCTGAACAGTCCCTCAATTTTCCTGAGTACATTGATTATATGAACCGCTCTTATGCGACTGAAAAACAAACATCGAATAAGACAGCGGTCTTTAATCAACATAAGAACCATTTGAGCCAAGAAGAAGTCAGGCAGCTGAAAAATCAATTGGAGACCGCCTATCAAAATGGGTCCCTCTTGTGGCAAGGGGTGCTCTCCTTTGATAATAGTTTTCTGGCCAAACATGGCCTCTATGATATGGAAACAGGTCAGGTGGATCAGGCAGCTATTAAAAATGTCTTACGGACAGCTATGCCCCATCTCATTCAACGTGAAGGGCTATCCAGTGATGCTTTTTGGTGGGGCAATATTCATCTTAATACGGATAACATCCATATTCATTTTGGCTTATCAGAAGTAGAATCCGCCCGTGAGAAAATTTTCTATGCGCCTCGTGGACGAATGGAACTGAGAGGAAATTTCTCTCAAAAATCTATTCAAGGACTTAAGAGTGAAATCTTTCACGGTCTTCTTAATGATCAGACACGGTCTCGCTTGCTGCGCCAAGAACAGGTCTTAGCCAACCTAAAAACGGATCTCTTAAGGAATGTTTTGCAGGGGCATCAAGTGGCCACAGCAGCTGAAAAAAATTTTTTGGAACAGGCCTATAATCATCTGCCCCAAAATAAAAACTGGCGCTTCAAATCCAATGCCAAGGATTTTGCGACCAGTAAATTCTTTCTTAACCGTTATTTGGATAGCTACTTTGAAAATGAGGGCAAGGAAGTCTATGATAACTTTATCAAAGAAACACGTACTTTCTTAGAAGAATACCGTACAGCTTATTCTAGTGATGATCATAGAAGCTATGAGAGGGTGCGCTACGTCGATGGCAAGCCTATCAAGCTGACCGTCTCTACAGCTGGCTATGACATGGAAAAACTCCTCAAACGTCGTGAAAATGACTTACGAGAACGGTTAGGGAATGCTATCTTAAAGCAGTTTAAAGAGGGTGTGCCAAGAGTGGGGATTGCTGAAGGTTCTCAAGACATGGTGTCAAACCTCAATCACTTTAGCCAGAGCAATCAAGAACGCTTACGGAAACAGCTCCCATCTGTCCAGTTAGTCAGAGAAGCCACAGATTGGGAAAAACGGGGCTTTACTGTCCCAGAGGGTGTTAAGCCCCTGACAATTTTACGGCCAGAATATGGGTCTTATGATAAGCATGGGACGGGTATCGGACCTGTAACAGGCTTTAAAACCGTCGAGGTCTATGATGTTTCTCAAGTCAAAGAAGATATTGTCAATAAGCAATTAAGCCTCAAGGACCTCTCTCTCTTGTCACAGGACGACTTAAAGGGGCTCATCGATAGCGTTAAGAAAAAAGAGGACCCTTCAGACAAAGAGCGTAAGGAGCTAGGAAGCTACCGTTACGCTTTACGTCTCAAGGGCATTGAGCAAGAACAGACAAAGCTTATGATTCTATCTCGTCTGGCTGATCAGATGACACCTCTCCCCCAGGATAAGCCTTATGTGGATCTTAAAAAGGCAGAGTTTGGCCAGCGTCTGCGCCTTACTCAACTACAGCTAACGCCTAATTATCGTCTTTCTCCAGCTGAAAAAAATGAAAAATGGAAGCTCACACAGCGCTATCAAGAGGCAAGACAAGTCCCCATCACCGCAGCTAGCCGAGAAAACATCCAACCTGCCCTTGAGCGTCTTAATCGTGAAATAGTGATCACACAGGGTGTCCGTGATGGCTCGCTCTTATCTGTCCTAACAGGAACACAAATCACGAAAGCAGACTATCTCAAGGACTTAACCACACAAAAATCTATCTTTGAGGTCAAACATACCATCTATCAGAATAATCAGCAGCTGGAAAAACTGACAGATGATGACCAAATCAAGGCCTTAAAAATCGAGAATAGCCAACATTTTAAAATCTTGAAGGGACTCTATGGTGAACTGGCTCCACGTGAGCAGTTACTCAAGACTAGCCCGCTGGAAAAACAAGTGGCTAGCACCATTCAACATGAACAGACAGCTAGACAAGCAAACCTCCAGGGCAATCAAGGAAAGATGCAAGCAACAACAAGTTTCATGAGTGGCTTATCCGCTGTCCTTTCTTCAGCTGGACGGGTCAACACACAAGCTCTTAAGGCTAGACAGCGTCAGAAACGTCGAGAAGAAGAAGAAGAACGCTCCCAAACACTTTAGTGACTCACTAGAGTGTTTTTTCAGTTTAAAAATGTCATGTTTGGGCACGATTTTCAATTATCCCTTATGGTAGAAGTAGACCATTTTTAAAACAAAGGAGAAAACACATGACATTTTATTTCCCAGATGTGACACTGGATAATTTTGATCCAGACGGTGACTGGCTTATCCAAGCCATGAACAATGACCTCTATACGGTCTCTTATCTTGGCCAGGGCATCAATCAAGGCTTACGGCTAGTAACAAGTTACCAAGCTAATCCAGACTACTATAAGAGCTTATCAGTCGGTGAGCTGGTTAAGCTCCCTAGAGAATTGCTGATGGGCTCTGATGATGATCAGTCTATCGATGAGGTATTTTGAGGAGGTTAAAAATGGCAAGTTATACCAGAGAAGAAAGAGAAGCACGGAAAAACTATGCTAAAGAGCGATCTATTGTGGAAGTGGCTGAAAGCCTTGGCATGGAGTTGATCAAATCAGGGGCATCAGAATACCGTTGGAAGGAACACGATTCAATGGTGATCACTCCACGGACAAACCTATGGCACTGGTTTTCCAAAGACAAGGGAGGTGATACCATTGAGCTTGTGAGAACGATCAATAATATCAGCTTTAATCAAGCTATTGATTATCTTAACGATGGTGATTATAGTGAAGGGACTCTACAACGGCGGGAGGCTCCACAAGCCTTTAAAAACTATCTAGAACCTTATGAACAGCCCTTTGTGGAAGGTAGAATCTATCTTAAAGAGGTTCGTGACCTATCTGATGAAACGATTGACTTTTTCCTTGATCAAAATGTCATCACACAAGCAAATGCCAAGATTGGTGATGTGATTGAGCCTGTCATTGTCTTTAAAACGATTGATCATAAGGGTGAAATGATCGGAGGCAATCTTCAAGGGATTGTTGAAAATCGGGAACGCTATGATAGACATGGCTATTTTAAAGGCATCATGAGAAATTCTAATGGAGATAATGGTTTATCCGTTGATATTGGAAGGCCTGAGCGCCTGATCTTTGCGGAAAGTCCTATTGACCTCATGAGCTATTATGAACTCCATAAAGAGCAGCTGGAAAACGTCCGTTTAGTCTCAATGGATGGCCTCAAAGATGGGATTATCGGCACGAACCTGGCACGTTTAGAGTCAGAAATGCGCAACGTCTATATGCGTGACGAGGACTGGGATAGAGACTTGCTTAAAAAGTCCGTGGATGATGGGTATTTTAACGATGGGAAACATGCGGATGTTATCACCCTTGCCGTTGATAATGATCAAGGTGGCCGTAACTTTATCCAAAGCCTAGAAGCTAAAGGCGTCGTTGTAAAAGCAGAGCTCCCAGCTGAAAAAGATGGCTTTGAGAAGCAAGATTGGAACGATGTCTTAAAAGACACAAAGACAGTTGATGATCATTCTGAAACTATGGCAACCATTAAACAAGTGTCTCGGTCTATCTATCAAGCTACTATGGATAGGGGCGCTAATATCACGCTGAGTGATGATAAGCAAGAAGAAGTGCAAGAACCAGCTTTACAGGTACTATTTGACTTTTCAGAAAGTCGTGAGATTGCTGCTCTTTATAAAAATGGTCAAGTAATCCCTTATCAAGAATTTGTCGAAAATCTGTATCGTGAAAATGACTTACCTGTTTTTGGTGGTGGCTATGATAAGACGTTCTTTTCTCTGATTGATGAACAAGGTCAAGAGTTGACTAGATTTAGATATGATGTAGGCAGTGAGACTGCTACCATATCAGAGCAAGTATCTAGCGTTTTAACACAAGACTATCTAAGGCTTGCAGAAGAAGCAGATAGTAGGGTGACTGGACGAGTAGGGGACACAGAAAAAGCCCCTGATCAGAACCAGGAGCCAGTAGGCGAAGAACAGTCTATGAGTATGGATAATGCAGAGCAAGAAAAAAAGACTCCTGAAATTACTCAAGAGCCTAGCAATGCGGGCGAATTTCATCGCACTTCCGATTATTTAGGAGAAGAATCTCCAAGGACAGCATCGCAGCCTGTTGTGGATGAACCACAACCTGATTTTCCTGTCACTGCTCAACTATATTTTACAACGGATAGGGCCCGTGTGTCAAATATAAAACCAGGCTATAGGGTGGCTAGAGCTAAGGATATGAAAGACTTGAACTTATTTGCGCCAACCTTGCAAAGTACAGCTCAATGGTATTTGCAAGAACTAGCAGACAGTAAAATTCACTATGTCTTTAAAGATGCTGATGGTCAATTTGATAAGCTAGAGGTAAATTTCCAAGAAAAGAATTTTGCACATCTAGCTGGGATATCACCAGTTAATAGGACGATGAAAGAAACTCTATATGACTTTGCTGAAGGTAGGGGAGACTATCCTAACATCCAGGTCTCTAAGGCTCTACGCAGTAAAATGAAGGTTTTACCTTTGTTACCTGATATTGTTGATGCTAACTCATTTGTTTTCAATGATTTAACTAACATTGAAAAGCTAGATAATCTTGATTTATCAAAGGCAATAGCGCCTGAAGATAATGATTTACTCGTATTATTTAAAGATACCGCACAAGATGGCCTAGTGCCGTCTTCTCTAATGCGAGTACAGGGTGAGTTTAGTCAGTCACTACAAGAGGTTGAACGTCAAACTGTTTTGGGAGTATATAGAGAACGTGATGGTAAGCTTGAACAATTATCAATCAACGAGGAACTTTCACAAAATGATGCTCAAAAGATGATTGATGTTGTAAGAAATAGTTTATCTGTAGAAAAGCAAAAGGAAATCACCCCTGAAGCTTTCACAGGCGTTTTAGATGCTGCCTATAACGTTGGTCGTGTACCGCTTGACCAAGTACCTGAAGAGTACAGGGCAGCCTGGGAACGCTTCTATGAGCTATCAGATGAGGTCGATGGTAGCCTAGATCGTGTAGTGGCTAAAGCTGATGAAATAGGTCTTCTCAAGAAAGACACAGATTTTTATAAAGACTGGTCTAGTGATAAGACTTATGAAAACAACTACCATGTCCGTCTCCAACTGGCTGAAGACCATGAAAAGGGCGCACAGCTGCCGTTTCAGGAAGGGCAACTGATTGACTATCGTGAGTTTGTGACCGCTCTATACCAGGAGAACCAAGCTAAGATACAAAAAAGTGTTAAAGATGCTCTGGAAACAGGTGAAGGCTATATCCCCTACACGAAGACTAAGTTTGATGTCTATGCGCCAGGAGGACGTTTAATCAAAGATAATGTCCGCTATGATGTGGGGGATGAAACACAGCCTGTCACTCGACTTATGGGTCTTGGGGCTCGTATGCTGGATGGTTGGGAAGACTTGGATCGGATTGATCAGGAAGTCCTTTCCCAGCTGGAAAAACAAAGCCCACAAGAAGAGCTAGCGCAAGGTAAAAGCAATAGCGCTCCTCAAACAGAAGAGCCTTACACATCTGAAAAAATGGCAGTCAAACAAGGGATTTCTGATCGGGTACGAGAAATTATTGCGGAAGGAAGCGCTAGAAAGACCCCTGAGGCATCCAAAGAAGATCAGAGGGTAAATCATTCAGTGACCGTTGAAACTCGCTTAGAAGAGCCTCAGGAGCTTGATACGAGGCAAGAAAATGCGCCTCAGACCTTTCCAGTGAAACAAGAGCTTGATGGCTTTTCTTATCAAACGGCAAAGGCAGAAGAATTGAGCGCTCAAGCTATCAAAGCGATTAGGAGCTATGCGGCTAACCCTGAAGACCTCAAAGAATATCTGGACTTTATGTCCCATTTTACGAAGTATTCGCCACGTAATACAGCCCTAATTCACGAACAATGGCGAGGAGCCAATGCGGTAGCCACCTATAAGCAATGGGAGGTTTTAGGGAAACGTATGGGGATAGGACCTGATGATGTTTTAGGAGGGACTAATGTCGAGTACACCAATGATCGTACAGGAAAGACTAGAACCATCAAAAATGAAGGCTTGTCCGTTCGTGCGGGCCAAAAAGGTCACATCAAACTCTTTAAACCAATGATGGATGAGATGATTCCAGTCCTTGATGAGACAGGCCAGCAGCTCAAAAATGATAAGGGTTATCCCAAGTATAAGCCTAAAAAGAAGGCGACGGCTGCTGAAGAAGAGGCCATCAAACAGGGGCGTCTTGAAGTCAAGTCTTTCCCTAAGCGTGACCTCAAGACAGGGAAGGCCCTCTATAAGACCTTTACGGTCTTTGAGCTCTCCCAAACCAACCTAAAGCCTGAAAAGTATCCCAATATCATGCCTAATCGCCATTATGACTTTGATACAGATAAGGTGAAAACACAAGAAGTCCTCCTAGGACTCAAAGACTATGCGGATTGTCTTGGGGTATCGATTGAGAAAGTGGATATGATGAGTAACGTTAAGGGTCAGTTTAACAAGGAAGATCAATCTATTCAGCTGAACGATCAAAACACCAAAGGGGAGATGGTGGGAACGCTGATCCATGAGCTGGCTCATGCGACCCTACACAATCCTAAGTTTAAAGATTGTTACAAGGAAGAGGTACCAAAGGAAGTTAAAGAGCTTGAGGCCGAGATGACAAGCTATGTGACGGTTAAGCATTTTGGCTTGGATACGTCTGAGAAAGCCATCCCCTATATGGCTAATTGGACAGATAAGCTGTCTAAGTTGTCTGATGATGAGCTTGATCAGTCTATGAAACGAGTGCATGAGACAACTAAGAAGATGCTCAAGGCGGTTGAAAAACATACCAAGCCTTTGGCGCAGCGTCTCTCGCCTGAACAAGGGTTATCGCAGCATCAAAATCTTAATCCACTACCACCAAAAATGTAAATGAAAATGGCTCCGTTTGTGAGCCATTTTTGTGTGTAATTTGTGTGTAAAAAAGTTTTTGTCATGTTTGGGCACGATTTTTGATTATCCCTTAGACTAAAAATATCGCCAAAGAAAGGAGAAAAAGAAATCCATGAAACGCTTTATCTTAGCAGAAAAAGATAAGCAAGCTGAGGCCTATGCCAAGGCTTTAGGAAGTTACCAGGAGCGAAAAGGCGTCTATCATCTGACATCATCTTATCTCCCTGGTGAACTCCATATCTATGCCCCTGAAGGCCATCTCTTTGAGTACATGGAACCAGAAGATAACTGGGATTTAGCGCAGCTTCCCTTGGTGGATGTGCCTTTTCAGATGACTCTAGCCAAAGGCAAAAAGAAGCGTTTTGAGACCATCTACAGGGAAGTCCAGTGGGCAGATGAAGTCATTATCGCCACAGACGCTGACCGTGAGGGTGAGCGTATTGCTTATTCTATTTTGTCTCGTATTCCAGGAGGAAAAGATAAGATTACAAGCCGTCTCTGGGGCCAGTCTCTTTCAGCTGAAGGGATTCAAGGCAACTTTCAAGCACTTAGAGATCCCAGAGAAACCTATAACTATTACTTGGAAGCTGAAGCACGTGCCCAAAGTGACTGGTTAGTGGGGATGAACTTATCACCCCTAGTCACTTTAACACTCCAGAAACAGCAGCGTCTGGCACGGGGAAAAGGCACCAGTTTATCTGTGGGACGTGTCCAGACAGCGCTTGTCCGTGTCGTGGTAGAAAATGACACCAGGATTAAAAACTTTCAACCGCAGAGCTATTGGCGCCTCTTCTTTGAAGATAAGGGTTACCAATTGGGCTTTGTGGGAACTGAAACCTTTGACAGTAGTGAAGAGGCTTTGATGACCGCTAGGCAGCTGGGAAATAGACTGGAGGTAGTGGAGATTGCGGATGCCGATCACCAAAAATTGGCCCCTCAACTCTTTAAAACATCGAGTCTGCAATGGTATTGTGCCAGTCAACTCAAGATTGACACGAAAACCAGTGAGGAGATCCTTGAGTCACTTTATCTTAAAGGTTTTATCTCCTATCCTAGAACAGGCTCAGCCTATATCACAGAAGGGGAGTTTAGCTATCTTAAATATTTAGTATCTGACTACCAAGGCTTAGTGAGTCGAGTTTTTGAAGTGGAAAATGATCAACCTAGAGACCTCTATGTCGATGCAGAACAGCTTGATAGTGAGGGGCACTACGCCATCATTCCAACGGAAACTCTTCCCAACCTCTTCCAGTTGGACAGACAAGAACGCTTGATTTATGAAGCCATTGTCAAGCGTACTCTCTTGATGTTTGCAGGAGATTACCTCTATCAAACACAAACGGTAACCCTAGCTAGTCAAGATTTTGCCTTTAATGTCAAAGGCAGACGGAACCTTTCGCTTGGATGGACAGAACTTGCTGATAGACCACCAAGAAAAGACGTGCTCTTGCCACCCTTTGCGGTGGGGCAAGTTCTTGAAGGGCAGTTCGGAGTCAAGGAACAATTTACCAAGCCTCCTAAGCGTCTCACAGAAGCCCAGCTCTTTGGTCAAGTCTTTGATTATTACGGCTTAGGGACACCAGCGACTAGGGCTGATATTTTCCAAAAAATCCTTAAACGTGGCTATGTCAAACAGGATAAAAAGACAGGTCAACTCTTTCCTGAACGTAAGGCTTATCTATTGATTGACTTCATGTATGATAATGAGTTCTCAAATCCTGAGACGACGGGCGACTGGGAAGACTTTCTTAAGCAGATTGGTCAAGGTCAGCTCAACCCTCGTGACTTTGTGGAGGCCATTAAAGATAAGGTCAAGACGCAAGTAGAAACAGTCAAAGAGGAGGGACACTTTTGAGTACACAAGAAAGTCAAACACCATTACTTGATACCTATACAGAAAACCTCTCTGAGAAGGTAGCTAAAAAGCCTGATGATTTTCAGGTCTTTGGCCGAGATGCCGAGACGCAACACGTTGTCACATCACTTCTCAGGCGAACCAAAAATAATCCGATTTTAGTGGGTGAAGCAGGTGTGGGGAAAACAGCTATTGTTGAAAACTTAGCGCTCATGATTGACCGTAACCAGGTGCCAGATCGCCTTAAAGGTTTGACTGTCCGCTCTCTCGAGCTCTCAAGTCTCATGGGAGACGATGGTGGGGACTTTGTCGCTAAATTAAAAGGCATTATCGATGAATTGAAAGCCACCTACGGTGAGAATATGCTCTTTATCGATGAGTTCCACACTATTGTAGGAGCAGGCGGTAGCGGTGACAGTGCTCTTGATGCTGGAAATGTCGTCAAGCCTGCCCTTGCCCGTGGGGAAATCCAACTAATTGGGGCGACCACTTTGGATGAGTTTCATGAGTTTGTTGAGACTGATAGGGCGCTTGAGCGACGGATGCAGCCTGTGATGGTGAATGAGCCAACGGTTGCTGAAGGGATTACCATTATTGAGTCCGCTAAAAAGGTTTATGAGTCTTATCATGGCGTCACCATTCTGACTGAAGCTGTTGAGCAAGCTGTTTCTTTATCTGTTCGCTATATTACCGATCGTTTCCTCCCAGATAAGGCTTTTGATTTACTGGATGAAGCGGCAACGATTGCTAGTTATCAAGGTGACAAAGTCGTTGATGGGGTAGCTGTCGCAAAAGTCCTACGGGATAAAACAGGGATTCCCCTCACTACCATCCTAAAGGGTGAGAATGAACGTATCTTCCAGCTGGAAGACCATATCAGAAGTCGTGTGAAAGGCCAAGAAGAGGCGATTAAAGCGGTTGTGGATGCCGTTAAAATCGCTCAGGCAGGCTTACAGGATGAGTCAAAACCCCAAGCGAGTTTTCTCTTCTTAGGAGCGTCAGGCTGTGGTAAGACAGAACTAGCCAAGGCACTGGCAGAAGGGCTCTTTGATGATGAAAATGCCATGATCCGTCTTGATATGTCCGAGTACCAACAAAAGGGGGATGCCGTCCGTTTGATAGGTGATAAGGCAGCCAAACAAAAAGGATTACTCACTGAAGCTGTTAAACGTAAGCCCTATTCTGTCCTTCTGGTCGATGAGATTGAAAAGGGGCATCGTGATGTCCATGACCTTCTCCTCCAGGTGCTAGATGATGGTCGGTTAACGGACAGTACAGGCCGCACCATCTCTTTTAAAAATGTCATTGTCATTATGACGACTAACATTGGCTCACACAAGGTCATTGAAACCGTTGAGATGAAAGGGGATATCAGCCAGCTTTCGCTGCGTGATAGACGAAAATTTGATAAGTCGATGGAGATTGAACTTAAAACTGAGTTTCGTCCTGAGTTTCTCAATCGGATTGGCTATAAGATTGTCTTTGACCTCCTCAAGCGGTCAGTGATTGAAGAAATTGTTGAAAAAAATCTCTTACTGCTTGAGAAAAAGTTAGCTAACCAAGGCATCAGCTTAGCGGTTGAGTCCCCAGTGCTTGATTATCTGGCGGACTTTGGGACAGAACCTGAAAATGGGGCTCGGCCTCTAGCTCGTTTGATGGAAAGGAGCCTGAAAGCGCCTATCTCGGATGAGCTCTTGCACTTATCTGAAGCAGAAAAGCCAGGGACTCAGATCCATGTTTCGGTGACGGGTGAGGCAGCAGATGGCTACCACCGTGATGATGGTCGAGTGTTACAATTCACCCTTTTAAGACGGTCATTATTTAGCTAAAAAATGGCTTTGAAAAATTTTAAAAAAGTTTTTGTCATGTTTGAGCGCGATTTTTGATTATCCCTTACACTAGAATTATCAAACATTAAAGGAGGACTATATGTCACATTTGAAAAAACGATTGTCCCTTGTGAAGGCACAAAGCACCACCTTCTTGTCTACCTTAGCGCTCTTTCTCATGAGTGGTGAGACAGCTTTTGCGGACAATCCCTTTACCAAGACGCAAAACGCAGCACAAGAGTTGACCAGTAATTTACAAGGGATTTCCTTAGCTCTCTTTACGGTGGCAGCTATTGTTGTTGCTATTGTCTATGGGGTAGGAAGCGAAAAACTAAAATCTAAGATGAAAGAGCACGCTGTAGCGATTGCCGTTGCAGTTATTGGGGTTGCGGCTGCTCCAGCAGCCCTTGCTTGGCTCTATCAATTTGCACAGTAGGAGTGAGACTTTATGGCATTTTTTAACAAGACTAAAGATGTCGCTATCTCGGATAACTGCTTTTTAGGGATCACTTGGGAACCAAAACAAAGCCCTAAAGACTTGCCTGCTCTTCTACAGCTTATCGAGGGGATTGATCAAGAGATTTTGGTGGAACAACCTACCATGTTAGCTGATACGCTACCTTATCTGACCTTTATCCAGGCTGAAGTGCTCTTTAGCCAGATAAGAGACACCTTTGGGGCTTTGCAGCTGGAAAAGCTGGCGGTCTGCCGTAAAGAAAATGGTGAGGTTGTGAGTCAAGGAGAAGTCTTTGCCAGCCCCTTTATGATTGATAGCGGCTATCAAAATTTGCTTGACTCCCTCATGCAGTCTATCTTGACAGATGAGGCTTTTAGTTCGTATAGCTATGCGGAAAAAAGGGATTATTTCACAGATGACATTTTCCCTGTCTATCAAGCAAGCCTTGGTATTGCGACCTCAAGCCTTCCTGTCTTTCCTGAACAAAGAGAAACAACACATCAAACGGCTCCTCAAGAGCCACAAGCGACCGCTCCAGCTCATCCAGCTCTTGCCTATGCACCACCGCCAAGTAAGTGGCAAAAAGTAGCGCCGTTCATGGCTGGTGGTATTGCTGTGCTTGCTTTGGGACTTGGGGTATTGACATTATCTCTTCAGAACAAGACAGCTCAGATCAACTATCTTCATGAAGAAGTGACACGGCTGGAAGATTTGCAAGCAAATCAGCCAAAGATTGATGTCTTTGTCCGCTACTTTTTACCAAGTCTTTATTCGGGCAATAAAGACAACCTCAAGGATTTTGTGAATGCAGGGAATGCCAAATACACCAAGGCAGAGACAGGAACCTTGCAGTCTGTGATTCAGGAGTCCATCACCAAGGATAACAATCTTTACCATGCGACTTATGTTTTAGTCGTTAAAGGGGATGGTGAGGCGCAAAGTAAGCGGATCGAGATGACCCTAAAAGCCGATAAAAAGGCTCAGTATGGTTATCTTCTTACAGAAGAGCCAGTGATTTCAAACAGTAAATAACAATATAGAAAATAGGAGAAACGAAAATGACTAAAAAAATGATTTTATCAAGCCTCTTGGCTTCAACGATGCTACTTGGTGCTGCGACTGCTTCAGCGGATGAAGTGACAGCGATTGATAGCTCAACACCTATTACGGAAGTAACGACTAATCCAGCCACAACACCATCTACCACAGTGACTGAGGCAAGTACGCCAACAGAGCCTTCAGTTACTCCAGTTGATCCAACAACACCAGATACATCATCAACTACAGATAAACCGCAAGGTAAAGACAATGCTGGGAGCCTAGATGGCGTACCAACTGATAAACCAGTAACACCAGATACATCATCAACTACAGACAAACCACAAGGTAAGGATAACGCTAAAAGCCTTGACGGTGTCCCAGCTGAAAAACCAAAAACAACAGACGAGGCAAACGAACAAGGGAAGTCTCAAATTGGAACTACTTCAACTTCAACAGGGCAAACCGTGCAAGACGTGACCGCTCAAAATCCCGTAAAAACGAACACAGGCGCTCAAATTGTTTCAACACGTGACGGTCAAGTTATCTTATCAGATGGCACAGTTACATCACCTGAAGCTATCGGAGCTAAAACCAATGAGGACAAGACCATCACGGTCACGAAAAAAGATGGCTCAAAAGTGACACTACCACATACAGGAGATGCTAAAACCCTAGGCTTATCATTCTTAGGTGCTTTAATGGCGTTTGCAGGTACGCTTATCTGGAAACAGAAAAAAGTCCAAGACAACTAATGTTTTATCTATGCTTATTAGCTGACCCAGGCACGTCATAAAACGGCTTAACTAATTCATTTTAAAGGAGACCTTATGACCCATAAAAAAGTTATAGCGGGCTTAGCCGTTGCAACTGTATCCGTTGCAACGGCAGGAGTTGCTCAAGCAGATGTGGTAACATCGACACCTAAAAGTGATGCCACTACCCTTGAAACTCAGCCAGAAGCTGAGGTGTTACAGGAAGAGGTTGCCGAAGCGAAAGCTGCTTTTGATCAAGCCCAGGAAAGTGTGAATAATCAAGAGACAGTCGTTAAAGAATCTCAAAATGCTAAAGACCAAGCGCAATTAGCTCTTGGTAATGCTACGATAGCTGTTAGTGAAACGCAAGAACTAGCTAATCAAGCCAGTCCTGAGACGATTGCTCAGGCAAAAGAAGGCGTTACTGAAACTACTCAGAATGTAACGAATGCTAAAATACAGCTAGAAGAGACACAAGCTATAGCTAACACCGCTCAAGAAGCGCTTGCTTCTCAAGAAACGATCGTCAATAACAATCAAGCCACTATCGCTAATGCCCAAAAAGAGGTTGACGATGCTAAAGAAGCTGTTGGGGTCGCCAACCAAGCGATTGATGAGACATCAGCTCAAACAGATTTGGCAACTGCTCAAGCTGACCTTACCGCAAAGGCCAATCATGTCAAGGAAGCACAAGAGCAGCTAGAAAAGGCTAAAACAGCTGATGAGGCTTTCGTGGCTAAACGTCAAGAAGTACAAGCAGACCTTGATCAAAAGGCACTCTCCAAAACAAAGACTGAGACCTTGTTAAAACAAGTAGTCACTGACATGGCTAACGAACAAGTATCAACCAGTTTACAAGATCATGCTTACTACAATCAACGTGACGCTATTTGGACATCTTATTATGGTAATGGCAGTTTTGCGGCGACAGGTTGTGTCCCAACATCGCTTGCCATGGTCTTTACAGAATTAGCGAGACGAGGGATTACCCCAACAGAAATTGCTGACTATTTGTATGACAATACTAACTATTTTAATAAAACCTTCTCAGGTACAAGTGCTAACGGGATTGTCGCTGCTACCAAACACTTTGGTTTTGTGCCGACTCAGCTATCCAGTCAATCTGCCATTATGCAAGCTCTTCAGGCAGGGCATCATGTGATAGGGGCTGTGCAAAACAACAAGTTCTCTCCTTGGGGACCAGGTTATAGCCATGAAATCGTTATGAGAGGCTATTCTAATGGGAATACCTATATCTATGATCCTTATAACAGAGCTAATATTGGTTGGTATCCTGTAGCGAGTCTTTGGGCAGAACAAAGTCAAGATAAAGACGATCGTGCTTTAGGAGCGCCGTTCTTTAAGATTACGACTCAAAAAATGGCAGAGCTAGAGGCTCAAAAAGTGAAAGCATCATCAGCTGTTCAGACAGCTAGTCGTCAACTAGCAGACGCTAAAGCAACCTTGGCCAAACTACAATCGATAGCACTACGAGTTCCAGGAGCTCAGGAGGTGCTTAATCAGGCGACGGCTGATTTAAGTCAAGCTGAAGCTAATGTGCTTAAAGCTCAAGAAGCCGTCCGTCTAAAAAGTCAAGAATTAGCACAAAAAGAAACAACCCTTAAAGAAGCCCAAGCGGAGCTATCGCTCAAAGAAACAGCTTTAAGTGATGCTAAGGAAGTCTTAGTTGCTAGTCAAGCCAAATTGGAAACGTTAAAAGCTACGGCAACAGCAGCGGAAGAAGCTGTCTCACAAGCTAAAGAGACTCTAGAAACAGCTAAACAAGCTTTGACACAACAAGAAACAAGGTTAGCAGGACTGGAAGAAGCTCCAGCACGCTTAGCTAAAGCCCAAGAAGCCTTAATGGCCGCTAAAGCAGATTTAGCTCAGAAAACAGAGGCGTTAAAGCAAGCTCAAGCAGAGCTAGAAACTTTGAAGACATTAGTTTCTGAAGCACAGACGCATTACATGACAGTATTAAGGGCTTATCAAGCTAATCTCACCAAAGTCCATTACACGCAATTAAAGATTGACTATCAGAAAGTTGTTTCAGATGGTGGTCAGATGGTGCCAGTCGTCGATGAAACAGGAAAAGTGACGGGTATTATCAATGGAACCCCATCCCATCAGGTGAAAGCTTCTACAGAAGCACGTAGCCTAGCGAGCACAGCGACAGCCAATCGTCCTCTAGTAAGCCATTCTGACGACGCTCTTCCTAAAACAGGTGAGGCAAGCTCTAGCATAGGAATGATCGGTGTTAGTCTTATCAGTTTATTAGGACTAGTTGGTTTGAAACGTAAAGCTTAATGCATTTAGTGTTGAACTGACCTAAGCACGTCATAAAAAGGCTTAAAGAACTATTTTTCAAAAGGAGATTGAGATGAACTCAAACACACAAGGACACGGATTTTATCGTAAATCAAAAGCATACGGTTTGGTATGTGGCATTGCCTTAGCAGGTGCTTTGGCATTTGGTGGCGCAAGCCAAGCCTCAGCTGACGAAGTGGTTGCACCAGCTAAAGCAGAAGCGACAGTTGTCACAACTTTAACCGAACCAACAGTTAATAAAGCACAAGCGGTGACCTCACCAGCCCTTGACACAGCTGTTTCTGAAGCACAAGCTGCAGGCGTTACAGTAACAACTGAGCCGACGATTTCTCATACCAATGAAACAACCGCTCAAGCTGATTTAGACCAGCAAACACAAGCTGTTAAAGAAGCTACACAACAAGCCCAAGCTAACACTAAAGCCATTAAAGAAGCAACAGCACAAAATGCTCAAATTGATGCGGAGAATCAAGCCGAAAAAGAACGGATAATGACTGAGAATAAAGCAGGACAAGCTGCGGTAGATGCTAAAAATGCCGAAGAAAAAGCCAAGGTAGACCAAGCTAATCAAGAAGCAAAGGCGGCTGCAGACAAGACAAATGCCCAACTCAAAGCGGACTATGAGAAAAAACTAGCCGAGATTAAGTCAGTTGAAGACTATAACAAGGCGGTTGCTGAGCGTAACGCTAAAGCACAAGCTGATGCGGAAGCACGTAATGCCCAACTTAAGGCAGACTATGATGCGAAGTTAAAAGCCTATGAAAAAGCACTTGCGGATCGTCAAACGCTTGCAGGCAATCAAGTGACCTTCATGGGATACGGTAAATCAGAAGTCCTCAATTCTTATGGCCAAAGGACTTCAGATACGGTGGTGGTCAATGGTGATGGGACATTTACTTTAACAGAACCTCTCAACGATACGGATGGTGTTTTTGCGAATAGCAAGGTGACAGGTAAATTGATCTTTACTAAACGCTTTGACGAAGCGACTCAAAAAGTGGTTGTGACGATCACTGGGGTACAACTCAATACTTGGCAGTTAGATTTAACACGAGAAACAACAGCTGTTAATCGTAATATTATTGATAGTTATAAAGATTTAGCAGGCAATACCCTCTATACCCGTCGTTTTGATGGCTTGTCATCTATCGGTGTTCAAGACATCAATAAGAGCTTCGCCTTAAACAAAGAAATTATTCTTTCAGATGGTCAAACCTCTGAGGAAGTCCTATTCTTAACAACAAATCCTAGTTGGGTTTATGAAGCACCGTCTAGTCTCTATGCGACACTGACTTATAAGGCGTTAGCTCTCCCTGAGAAACCAGAAAAGCCAACCTATGAAACAGTGACACCAGAAGCTGAAAAACCAGTGCCAGAGAAACCAGTAGTACCTCGATACGTAACACCTGAGGTATCTACCTTTACACCTGAAGTCTTCACACCAAAAACACCAACGGTTAAACCTCATGTAGAAGTCCCTGAAAAAGTATCTGTAAGCGTTGCGGTACACCCGGTCACAGTCCCAGTTGCCAATCCGTCTAAAGATGTTGTGGATGAAAATGGCAACTCCATTAATGGTTTGTCAGTGCTACCTAATAGTGAGTTGAACTATGTGGCTAAACAAGATTTTAGCCAATATAAAGGCATGACGGCGTCAGCAGAGGATATCCTTAAAAACTTTATCTTTATTGATGATTATAAAGATGAGGCACTAGACGGTAACTCAATGACGGTTAACAGTATTACAGCCCAAAACGGTGATGATGTGTCACAACTACTTGAGATGCACCATGTGCTTTCTAAAGAAGCCTTAGATGAGAAGCTACAAGCTATTCTAAACAATAGTGGTCTATCTCCAGTCGGCGAATTCTACATGTGGGTTGCTAAAGATCCACAAGCCTTTTATAAAGCCTATGTGCAAAAAGGCTTAGATATTACCTATAACTTATCCTTTAAAGTCAAACAAAGCTTCACAGAAGGCGACATTGTCAATGGTGTGGCACAAATTGATTTTGGTAATGGTTACCTTGGTAATTTAGTTGTTAATGAACTACCAAAACCTGAAGTCCACAAAGACGTGCTAGATAAACAGGATGGGAAATCCATCAATAATGGTACGATTAAAGTTGGTGATGAGGTCACTTATAAGCTAGAAGGTTGGGTTGTGCCAACAGGTCGCTCTTATAACCTCTTTGAGTACAAGTTTGTGGATCAATTGCAACATAGCCACGATCTTTACTTAAAAGATAGTGTTGTTGCTAAAGTTGATATTACCTTATCAGATGGCTCAGTGATCAAAAAGGGGACTGATTTAGCTGTGTACACGGAAACGGTCTATAACAAAGAAACAGGTCGTTATGAGTTAGCCTTCAAGAAAGATTTCCTTGAAAAGGTTGCTCGTTCCAGTGAATTTGGGGCAGATGCCTTTATCGTTGTGAAACGTATCAAAGCAGGTGATGTTTACAATGACTATACCTTGTACGTCAACGGCAACCCAGTTAAATCAAACCGAGTGGTCACTCATACGCCAGAAGATCCTAAACCGCAAAAACCAAGTACACCAGTACCACAACCACAGGAAGCACAACTCCCACATACAGGTGAAATGGCTTCTGTGGGACTTGCAGGTCTTGGTGCGATGTTGCTAGGTCTTGGTGGTTTACTTGGTTCAGTACGTCGTAAGAAAACAGAAGACATAGACTAAAGTCTCATCTTGCCTAATCAAGTTAAATTTGATAAGACGTAAGACTTGATTAGGCAAAACAAAAACTTGGTATTGAACTACTGGGTTTGCTATATCAGGATTCGCTCCCTGGTATGGCTTTGGGAAGGAACATTTGAAAATGTTCCTTCCCTGTTAAATTTACTCACTTGATTGATATGTTAAAGACAATTAGAGCGGTTGCTAGATATATCAGTTAGTAAGTTAGTAACAAGTGCAGTCGGTGCTTAACAGGGTTCGAGCCCTTGGCTTGTTGTAGGCAGAAAAAGCCACTTATATCACATAAAGGAGAAAAAATGGAGATTAAACAAGGAGGGCAAAAATACTATTCTGTCTTAATTCAAATTAGGTGCTTTAGGAAATCAAAGGCTTACGGTCTCGTCTGTGGGATAGCACTAGCTGGAGCCTTGGCCTTCTCAGCTGGCAATGTTTCAGCGGATGAGGTAACCGCCACAGACGGCTCAAATGCCTTAGCCGTCGTGACAGACCATACGCAAGATAATACACAAACAACTCATACAGCACAAGTAAGTAATGACATGCAGCCAGTATTAAGTGAGGCTAATAAGACATACACTGACAATGAGAATACGTCAACAGCTGTTCAAAACGTAGACCAAGATAAACAAGTAAATAATGACATACAGCCAGTATCAAGTGAGGCTAATGAGACATACACTGACAATGAGCATACGTCAACAGCTGTTCAAAACATAGACCAAGATAAACATCTAAGTGGTGTGGTTCACGAAGT
>OFCL01000082.1_pt1 | contig 64616 bp, 49 predicted proteins | sample 1520811 | NCBI WGS metagenome assembly OFCL01 (sample SAMEA2699030, study PRJEB24076) | metagenome | biome: Human gut stool | place: Spain | collected 2012-03-22 | reverse complement strand
GGGTCATGGTGTGCCACTGATCGCGGATCCGCCCGCTGTTGAGGATCAGCGGATAAAAGGCATCGGTTGTCGCCCGGGTCGGTTGAGGCGTCACCGGCACCATCCGCAGCCTGCCATCGCCATGCCAGCCGCGCGTGATATCCCAGGCGGCCTCGCTGCGGCTGACCGGCCAGCGCACCGGCGGCATGGCGTCCCACGCCTCACGGCTGAGATCCGCCAGCGCGCCGATATCAAACGCCCGCTGGCCGTCGTTTTCGAAACCGGACAGCGCCGCATGCTCGCGGAAGACGTCATGCGGATGCTGCCAGGCAAACGCCTCGCGATACCCCAGCGCCTGGCCCACTCTGGCGATGATCCACCAGTCCGCTTTCGCCTCCCCCGGCGGCGGCAGAAAGCTGCGCTGACGGGAGATCCGCCGCTCCGAGTTGGTGACCGTGCCATTCTTCTCGCCCCAGGCCAGCGCCGGAAAGCGGATGTGGGCGAAACGTCCGGTATCGGTCTGGGCGGCGACATCCGAGACGATCACCAGCGGACAGGCGGCCAGCGCCTGGCTCACCGCGTGGCTGTCAGGGAGCGACACCACCGGGTTGGTACCCATGATCCAGACCGCTTTGACCTCGCCGCGGCCAATGGCGGCAAACAGCTCCACGGCGGTCAGCCCGGGGGTCTGCGCCAGCCGTTCCGTCCCCCAGAAGCGGGCCAGCCGCTGCAGATCGTCTGGCACAAAATCCATGTGCGCCGCCAGCATCGTCGCCAGCCCGCCGACTTCGCGGCCGCCCATGGCGTTGGGTTGACCGGTCAGCGAAAAGGGGCCGCAGCCGCGGCGGCCATACTTCCCGCTGGCCAGATGGACGTTGATGATGGCGTTACATTTGTCGCTGCCGCTGGCGGATTGATTGATTCCCATGGTGTAGAGGGTGATCGCCCGCGGGGCGGCGATGAACTCGCGATAGAATCCCGCCACCTCATCGGCAGGCAGACCGCAAAAGGCCGCCACCCTCGCCACGTCCCAGCCGCGGGCGGCGGCCAGCGCCTGCGGGCCGTCGCGAAAGCCATCGACGCAGGCTCCTGCCTCAGCCAGGGCGTTAAGCAGCCCCGCAAACAACCCGCCGTCGCTTCCCGGGGCCAGCGCCAGATGGCGGTCGGCGATCTCGCAGGTAGCGGTGCGTCGGGGGTCGATCGCCACGATCCGCAATCGGGGATTATCCCGCTTCGCCTGCGCCAGCCGCTGGAACAGCACCGGATGCGCCCAGGCGGCGTTCGAGCCGACCAGCACCACCAGATCGCTGTTTTCCACATCATCGTAGCTGCAGGGCACCACGTCGGCGCCAAAGGCCCGCTTGTAGCCAGTGACCGCTGACGACATGCACAGCCGTGAATTGGTATCGATGTTCGCCGCGCCGATAAACCCTTTCATCAGCTTATTGGCGGCATAGTAATCCTCGGTTAACAGCTGGCCGGAGGCGTAAAAGGCCACCGCTTGCGGTCCGTGCTGGTCGATGATCTGTCTCAGGCGCGCAGCGGTTTCCGCCAGCGCCTGAGGCCAGGCTACCTGCTGGCCGTCGACCTCCGGCTTCAGCAGCCGCCCCGCCAGGCCCGTGGTCTCCCCTAAGGCGGCCCCTTTGACGCACAGACGGCCGAGGTTCGCCGGGTGCTGATCGTCGCCGCGCACGCTCACCTGCCCCGCGTCGTCCACGCTCGCCAACACCCCGCAGCCTACGCCGCAGTAGGGGCAGGTCGTTCGGATGGTCTTCATCAGGAGGCCTCCGCGCGGGCCAGCAGCTGCTGGTTGCCCACCCACACTTTGCCGTTTTCTACTTTCACCGGCCAGGCGCGTACCGCCTGTTCGTCGCCGTCGCACGGCCAGCCGTCGCGCAGGCGTATCCGCTGTTTGTACAGCGGGGAGATCACCACCGGCTCGCCGCCGACGTCCCCTAACAGCCCACGCGACAGCACGTTGGCCGCGCTGCCCGGCTCGCGGTTGTCGAGGGCGTAGACCCGCTCGCCGAAGCGGAACAGGGCAATCTGCCGCTCCCCTAAGCGGGCGCCGATCCCCGCCTGCGCCGGAATGGCGTCAAGGTCGCATACCGCCTGCCACGGTCGGGATGGGAGTTCGCCTTCGGGCAACGTCTCAGTCAGCAGCGGCTGCGGCTGACCGCGCAGATCGCGGCGCTGCACAGCCTCGTCGGGCTGGTCGCTATTAACGAAGGAGCGGAACAGCGCCAGACGCTGCGGATCGTTGAGGGTGGTCTGCCACTCGCACTGGTAGCTGTCGACGATCCGGGCCATCTCCTGCTCCAGCTCCTCGCCAATGCCAAGACTATCCTCCAGCACCACCTGCCGCAGATAGGCGACGCCGCCCTCCAGGTTATCCATCCAGGTGCTGGTTCGCTGCAGGCGATCGGCGGTACGGATATAGAACATCAGCAGACGATCGATGCTGCGGATCAGCGTCGCTTCGTCGAGATCGCTGGCAAACAGGTCGGCGTGACGCGGTTTCATCCCGCCGTTGCCGCAGACGTACAGATTCCAGCCTTTGTCGGTGGCAATCACCCCGATATCTTTCCCCTGGGCTTCAGCGCATTCGCGGGTGCAGCCGGAGACCGCCATCTTGATTTTGTGCGGGGCGCGTAGCCCTTTATAGCGATGCTCGAGCCGTACCGCGAGCCCGGTGGAGTCCTGCACGCCGTAGCGACACCAGGTTGAGCCGACGCAGGATTTCACCGTGCGCAGCGACTTGCCGTAGGCGTGGCCGGTTTCAAACCCGGCGTCGGCCAGCTCGCGCCAGATAGCCGGCAGCTGTTCCAGCCGCGCGCCAAACAGGTCGATGCGCTGGCCGCCGGTCACTTTGCTGTAGAGCTGGTAACGTTTGGCGATCTGCCCGATGGCGATCAGTCCGTCCGGCGTCACTTCCCCTGCCGCCATCCGCGGCACCACCGAATAGCTCCCGTCCTTCTGGATATTGGCGAAATAGCGGTCGTTGGTATCCTGCAGCGGCAGGTGCGCCGGCTTCAGCAGGTACTCGTTCCAGCAGGAGGCCAGCACCGAGGCCACCAGCGGTTTGCAGACATCGCAGCCGTGCCCCTGGCCGTAGCGGCTAATCAACTGCTCGAAGGTATGGATATGGTTAACCCGCACCAGGTGGTAGATCTCCTGGCGCGACCACGGGAAATGTTCGCAGACGTCTTTTTTCACTTCGACGCCCTGCTCCGCCAGCTGATACTCCATCACCTGTTTCACCAGCGCGCTGCAGCCGCCGCAGCCGGTAGCCGCTCTGGTGCAGCTTTTTATCGCCGACATATCCCCCGCCCCATTGTTCACCGCCTGGCAGATATCGCCTTTGCTGACGTTATGGCAGGAGCAGATCGGCGCGCTGTCCGGCAGCGCCGCGACGCCGAGCGCCTTCGGCGCGGCTCCCTCCAGCGCGGGCAGGATCAGACTCTCCGGACGCGGCGGCAGCGCCATGCGGTTCAGCATCATCTGCAGCAGCGTGGCATAGTCGCTGGCATCCCCCACCAGCACGCCGCCAAGCAGGGCTTTGCCGTCCTGACTGACGACGATTTTTTTGTAAATCTGCTGCGGACCGTCGGTCCATTGATAGCTCTGACAGCCCGGCGTGCGCCCCTGCGCATCGCCAAACGAGGCCACGTCGACCCCCAGCAGCTTCAGTTTGGTGCTCATGTCGGCGCCGCTAAAGCAGGCGTCCTCTCCTGCGAGAGTGGCCGCGGCGATGCGCGCCATCTGATAGCCCGGCGCCACCAGACCGTAAATTTTATTGTCCCACAGGGCACATTCGCCTATCGCCAGCACGTCCGGGTCAGAGGTGCGGCACTGGCCGTCGATGTGAATTCCCCCGCGTTCGCCCACCTGCAGCGCGCAGTCGCGGGCCAGCGCGTCCTGCGGGCGGATCCCCGCCGAGAAGACCACCATGTCGGTCCGCAACGCGCCGCCGTCGGCAAAGTTCAGCCGCAGGCCGTCGGCCTCGCGCACGATGGCGGTGGTCGCTTTGCTGGTATGCACCCCCACGCCGAGGGCGACGATCTTCTCCCGGAGCATCGCCGCCCCGCCGTTATCCAGCTGGACGGCCATCAGGTTCGGGGCAAACTCCACCACCTGCGTCTCCAGCCCCAGCTGTTTAAGGGCGTTGGCCGCCTCCAGCCCGAGCAGCCCGCCGCCGATAACCACCCCGCTCTTCGCCGCGGCGGCATGGGCGGCGATACGGTCGAGATCGTCAAGAGTGCGGTAGACAAAGCACCCCGCGAGATCGTTACCGGGGATTGGCGGAACAAAGGGATACGAGCCGGTCGCCAGCACCAGTTTATCCCAGTGGATTTCATGCCCCTCGGCGTCCCGTACCAGCCGTGCGTCGCGGTCGATGGTCGCCACCGCCTCGCCGAGGCGGAGTTCAATACCATGTTCAATAAAGAAATCCCCGGCCGCCAGCGACAGCGACTCGGCGCTGCGTCCGGCAAAATACTCGGAGAGATGTACCCGGTCGTAGGCGGGGTAACGCTCTTCGCCAAACACCACGATTCGATATTGCTGATGCAGATTGCGGCTCACGCATTGTTCGAGAAAATGGTGGCCGACCATGCCATGTCCCACCAGCACTAATACAGGTTTCGTCATTGTCATCATTCCTGCAGCCTGCGGCTGCGTTGAAGAGGGGTCAAAAAGCCAGTCCACGGTGACAGGCTCATCGCTTTCCAGGCGCGCGGTGAGCGCGGCGGCGGCGGTGCAGTCGCCCATCAGCAGCACGCCGCGCAGGCGGCCATCGCGCAGCAGCAGGCGGCGATAGTGGCGGTCGATGGGGTCCCAGCTGGTATAAATGTCATCCTGTTCGCCGGCCTGCTGCTCGCCAGCGCTAAAGAGTTCAATGCCGGTGACCTTCAGGCGGGTCCCGGCGTCCTGCCAGACAAAGCCCTCGCCGGGGGCGCCGCACAGGCGATCCGCCAGCACCTCGGCCTGACGCAGGCAGGGAGCCACCAATCCCCAGGTCTGGCCGTCAATTTCGCAACATTCGCCGATGGCGCTGATCCCCGGCAGCGAGGCGGCCATCTGACGGTCGACCACGATCCCCCGCTGGCACAGCACGCCGGACTGCGCCGCCAGACGGCTGTCGGGCTGCACGCCGGTAGCCAGCACCACTCTGGCGGCGCGGAATACGCGCCCGTCCGCCAGCCGCACGCCATCGGCGTCGATGGCGGCGATGCGGCACGCCAGCACGCAGCGAATGCCGCGCGCTTCAAGCTGCTGCCTGAGCTCATCGGCGGCAAAAGCGTCGGTCAGCGGCGCCATTAATCCGCTGCCGCGATGCAGAAGAGTGACCTCTCCGCCGTGACGACGCAGCGCCGCCGCCGCTTCCACCCCCAGCACGCCGCCGCCAATCACCACCGCCGGGCCGGGTATCGCCAGAATACGTTCCACGTCCGCCAGGGTGCGGAAGGGCATAACCTGCGGACGATCAATGCCCGGCAGCGGCGGGATAAAGGGCCGCGAACCGGTGGCGAACACCAGCTCATCCCACGGCAGCCAGGTTTCCGCGATGCGCAGCCGCCGTTGCTGAATATCGACTTCATCGACCGCCTCGCCAGACCGCAGGCACACCCCGTGCCGGGTATACCACTCCGCCGGCAGCAACGGGATCTGCGCCGCCGTTTTTTCACCAGCCAGCAGCGGCGAGAGCTGAATGCGGTTATAGGCCGGGTGCGGCTCGTCGCCGACGACGGTAATGGCAAACCGCGCGGGGTCGCGCTCAACCAGCCGCTGCACCAGCCGGGTGGCCGCCATGCCGTTACCGATCACCACCAGTCGCCGCGTCATGACCGCCTCCTTACGCCGCTTTCGGCTGTTTTTCATACAGGAAATGGAGGATCTGCTGGCGCAGATGGTGATACCGGCTGTCGTCCGCCAGTTGAACGCGGTGGCGCGGACGCGGCAGATCGACCGCGAGGATCTCGCCGACCGTCGCCGCCGGACCGTTGGTCATCATCAGCACCCGATCCGAGAGCAGCACCGCTTCATCAACGTCGTGGGTGATCATGACGATGGTGGTATTGAGCTCCTGCTGGATATGCATCACCGTGTCCTGGAGGTGGGCACGGGTCAGCGCATCCAGGGCGCCGAAGGGCTCATCAAGCAGCAGCACTTTCGGCTTCATCGCCAGCGCCCGGGCGATACCCACCCGCTGCTTCATGCCGCCGGAGATCTCCCCGGGACGTTTGTGCAGCGCATGACCCATCTGTACGCGCGCCAGGTTGTGTTCGATCCACTCCCGGCGCTCACTCTTGCTCATGGTGCGACGGAACACCTGATCCACCGCCAGCGCCACATTGTCGAAACAGCTCAGCCACGGCAGCAGCGAGTGGTTCTGGAAAACCACCGCCCGCTCCGGCCCGGGACCGGCGATTTCCCGGTTATCACACAGTAGTCCGCCCTCGGTAGGGGTGGTGATCCCGGCGATCAGGTTTAGCAGGGTCGATTTTCCGCAACCCGAGTGACCGATCAGGCTAATGGTCTCCCCTTCGACGATATCGAAGGAGACATTCTGCAGCGCCAGGAACTCGCCGCTGGCGGTGTTGAAGCGTTGGCTGACGGCCTGCACCTGAATTAATGGTTTCATGTTGGCTCCTTATTTTTCCTGCCAGCTAAAGCGGCGAGCGAGCAGCATCAGGCCCTGCTCCAGCAGCAGGCCGACGACGCCGATAATGACGATGGCGATGATGATGTTTTCCACATTGAGGTTGTTCCACTCGTTCCAGATCCAGAAGCCGATCCCCAGCCCGCCGGTAAGCATTTCCGCCGCCACGATCACCAGCCAGGCGATGCCGATGGAGAGGCGCACGCCGGTAAGCACCGCCGGCAGCACCGCCGGAAAGAGGATTTTGCGCATCACCGTCCACTCCGAGAGCTGGAGGACGCGGGCGACGTTGAGATAGTCCTGCGGGATCCGCCGCACACCCTCCGCGGTGTTGATCACCATCGGCCAGATGGAGCAGATAAAAATGGTCCAGCTGGAAGCCGGCTCCGCCTTCTGGAACAGCAGCAGGCCAATCGGCAGCCAGGCCAGCGGGCTGACCGGGCGCAGCAGAGCAATCAGCGGATTAAACATGCGGGCGAAGAACAGCGAACGGCCGATCAAAAACCCCAGCGGAATGCCCGCCAGCGCCGCCAGGCCGAAGCCCACCGCCACGCGCTGCAGGGAGGCCAGCACGTTCCAGCCGATGCCCATGTCATTGGGCCCGTCCTGATAGAACGGATCGGCAAACAGGGTCAGCGCCGAGTCCAGCGTGCTCAGCGGCGTGGGAAAGCCTTTGCTATGCATCGCCGCCAGCTGCCAGGCCAGCAGCAGCACACCCAGCCCCAACAGCGGGGGCAGCAGGCGCTGGGTGAGCTCACGCAGCCAGCGCGTGACGGCCGGCGTGGTGCGCCGGACCTGCACCGGCGGCAGGATAATCACTTCGCCAGGCGCGTTGTCCACGCTGACGACCGGTTGCTTACGTTGTGCCTGCTTCATCTCATGCCCCCTTACGTTGAATAGAGAAATGGCGGGCGTAGCCTTCCGGGTCGGACCCGTTCCATACCGTCCCGTCCATTAGTGTGCTGCTGCGCATCCTGGCTGCCGGCGCGCTGATCCCTCCTACCGCCTGGGCGGCAGCCTGCCAGACATCGATGCGGTTAATGCGCGACGCCACCGCGAGGTAATCCGGAGCCTGCTTCAGCAACCCCCAGCGGCGGAACTGGGTGAGGAACCACATCCCGTCCGACAGCCACGGGAAACTCACCTCGCCCCCGGCCCAGAAGCGCATCGGATGGGCATCCTGCCAGCGGCGGCCAAGGCCGTTGTCATACTCTCCAAGCATCCGGCCGGTGAGGTATTGCTCCTTGGTATTGAGCCAGCCGCGTCTGGCGAGCAGGCGGGCCGTCTCCCGGGTGTTCTCCGGCGAGGCGGCGATCCAACGCTGCGCCTCCATCAGGGCCGCCACCAGCGCGCGGGCGGTGTTCGGGTTGCGTTCCACCCAGTCGCGACGGGTGCCCAGCACCTTTTCCGGATGCTCGGGCCAGATATCCTGGGAAGTGGCCGCGGTGAAGCCGATACGGTCGTTAATGGCGCGGGCGTTCCACGGCTCGCCGACACAAAAGCCGCTCATATTGCCGATGCGCATGTTCATCACCATCTGGGGCGGCGGCACCACGACGGTGCGCACATCGTTGAAGGGATCGATGCCGGCGCTCGCCAGCCAGTAGTAAAGCCACATGGCATGGGTGCCGGTAGGAAAGGTATGGGCGAAGGTATAACTGCCCGGCGCGCTGCGGTCGATCAGCCGCTTCAGCCCGCCGAGGTCGGTCACCCCTTTCTCCTGCAGCTCGCTGGAGAGGGTAATCGCCTGGCCATTGCGGTTGAGGGTCATCAAATTGGCCATCGCCTGCGGCTTGCTGGCGATCCCCAGTTCGAGGCCGTACAGCAGGCCATAGAGAATATGCGCCGCGTCCAGCTCGCCGGCCACCAGCTTGTCGCGCACCGCCGCCCAGCTGGCTTCCTTACTCGCCACCAGGGTGATGCCATATTTTTGGTCAAACCCCTTCGCCGCGGCGATGGCCAGCGGCGCGCAATCGGTCAGCGGAATAAATCCGACCCGCACGCGGGTTTGCTCCGGTCTGTCCGAGCCGCCGGCCCAGGCGGCCTGCATCACGCCCGGCAGCAGCATCGCGCCGCCCAGCGCGGCCCCTGCCTGCAGCAAGCGCCGCCGGGAAATTGAAAATTTGTCGCCCATATCCGCTCCACCATGCGCAAAAAAAAAGCGCCCGACAGTGCATACGCACTGCAGGACGCCTTTATCCACGGGCCCCCGAACCGCCATTGGTTCGTTACCCGGACTTTTATTCACTTAATAAGTAATGCAAACGGGATGCCAGCTTTGGCAATAGCGCGCTGGCGGGCTTTTTCCCAACGCTGGCCGGTTTTTCACCTAAAAGTGCACCGCCGGCAGGCAAAGAATGCCCATCGATTGTGCATCTACTTCTTTGGTGTTAGCGGCCAAATCGCCTTCACCATCAGCAGCGCGCGGGCTATCTCAACCATGCGCTGGTTTTTGTCCATGGCCATCTTGCGGAGCGTCTGCCAGGCCTGCTCCTCCTGCATTCCCTGGTGCGTCATCAGCAGACTTTTCGCTTTTTCGATCAGCTTGCGCTCTTCGAGCGCGTCTTTCAGCGAGGCCAGCTGGCTGGAGAGCTGCTGCAGCTCATAGGCCTGCTGGCGCACCAGCGGCAGTAGCTGTTTATCGAGCCGTGGCGTCACGCTATCGTCTTCCTCACCGGCCTGCCAGCCAGGCGCGTCGTCTGCTAACAGCGCGTCGGTGGCATCCAGCAGATCGTCGATCAGTTGCTCTTCCACTTCGCGCAGTTGCTCAAGCCGTTGGGTTTGCAGACCAAACCAGCGCAGCGCCGTTTCCCCGCCGTCGGCAGCCGGCTGGCGGGTACAGGCGATCCGCCGCAGCTGTTCAATATCCAGACCGGCGTGGCACTGGGTTCTGAACAACTGGACGGTCGCCGGGCTGCCCAGCGCCTGAAAGCTGTCGAAGCAGGGCTGCTGACCGTCAATACGGTCCACCAGCTGCTGGCGCAGGCTGTCGCTGAACTCGCCGCGGGTAAAGCCCAATGCTCCCAGCGCGCGCTCCTGGCCCACCAGCTCTTTTCCCTGCATAAAGCTGTACAGGGCGACCATCCGACCAGCCACCGGCGGATCGTCAATGCTGTCATTGAGCTGCGGGGCGATGTTCAGCAGATGGCGGATGACGCGGCTGAACTGCTCCGTCGCGGCTTCAGCGGCAATTTGCCGGCGGCCGATCTGCGCGCGTAGCGCCGGGAGCTGCGCCAGCTCGTCAACCGCTCTGGCGATACGCCAGCACAGCGCGCTGCCGGCTACCGCGCGCGCCCGTTCGAGGCTGGCATAAAACAGGGCTAGCCGCTCGTCAACCAGCGCCCCTCCCGCCCGACACTCCGCTGTATACAGCAAGCCGCCCGAGCAAAGATAGATATTCGACGCCCCGCGCTCACACTGCAGCATATGCACCAGCGCGCTGAGCTGGCTGGCCAGTTCCCCCAGTTGGCTAAGCTGCTGAAGCTGTTGTTTTTGCAGGCGACGCGCCAGCTGCAGCCAGGCCGTCGCATTGTGCGCATGACCAGTCGTATTATTCATACCCCTCCTCCGGGTTAACGCTTTATACTGCCTAAAGCAATAACCGTGCCTTTAAGAAGGAGTTTGTATGCAACGTATTGTGATCATCGCCAACGGCGCCGCCTACGGCAGCGAATCCATGTTCAACAGCCTGCGCCTGGCCATTGCCCTGCGCGAGCAGCAGTCCGACCTCGATCTCAAGCTGTTTCTGATGTCCGACGCCGTCACCGCCGGGCTGCGGGGGCAGAAGCCGGCAGAAGGGTATAATGTGCAGCAGATGCTGGAGATCCTCACCGCCCAGCAGGTTCCCGTGAAGCTGTGTAAAACCTGCGCGGACGGCCGCGGGGTCAGCGCACTGCCGCTGGTTGACGGCGTGGAGGTTGGCACTCTCGTTGAGCTGGCCCAGTGGACCCTGGCGGCAGATAAAGTGCTGACCTTCTGAATCTGGGGCGCCAAACGGCAGGAAATATCAGGTTTCGCCGCCTGCAGAGGTAAAAAAAACGTTAGCTGAATGCTTTCAGGAACAACGTCATTTTTGTTTAATCTTTATCCCTTTTTTTGATCAAAATCAGCATCCCGACCCGCGCCGTTTGGTGTGATGCACAGAGCAAAGTGTGAACAATATCACGCGAAGACTGGGTGGGCAGGATGCTGTAGCGGGACAGAAACGGGGTATAAAATGGCGATGGTTAAAGCAAGTTTGACGTTATTTGGTGGTGACACGCTGGTGGTGCGGTGCTCAGAGCGCTGCCATATTCATCTGATGAGCGCGAAGGTCCCGGGCGACAGTCATGCGGATATTCTGAGCGTGCAGGATCGGGACAGCGCGTATCTGACGGTGCCCTACAGCGGCACCTGGAACGTGCTTATCGACAGTCACAGCCAGTCGCTGGAGCACTCCATCAGCTACGTGCCGGCCTGACCGTCACTGCCAGAACACACGCCCGGTCATGCCGGGCGTGAGATTCATGACAAACCTCATGCAATCATTGTACTTGCAGATTGCACCAGAAAAATAACAAGGAAAATCAATTTATTGATTTTCGGCTGATAACCACCAGTAAGGAAAAACCACGCTTTTTCCTTACTGGTCAGCAATCGGACGCCCGGTCATGCCGGGCGTTTTCTTTTGCGCGCGCTCAGGCCAGGCCCGGCGTCGGACTCTCGCCCAACAGCGCGCGGACGCTGGCCACCAGGTCATCGAGACTGGCATCGTGCATGCCCAGCTTGCGCAGCGCCTGCTCAAGCGAAAACAGATACTGGGCGTTGGTGCCGAGCGGCCCGCTGGCCCGGGCGATCAGCGGGGCGATAACCTGGGCACTGGTATCCGGTTCAAACAGTGGATGGCGCGGATCCATAATAAACACCAGGGCATTCACCGTCCGTCCGTCGTCCAGCTCCAGCTTGCACCAGGTGGGCAGATAGCAGCCGGTGATCATCTCCCGCTTCCACAGCAGGGTCAGCTCCTCCTCCAGCGTGTCGTCAGGCAGACGATAGGCGACGCCGGTGGTTCGGCCGCCCTCTTTGAGAGCCAGCATGCGTCCCGGCTGGCAGGCACTACCGCGCCCGGCGGTCAACCGCAGGCAAAACGCGCGGTGCCAGCCCGGCAGCGTGCCGGTGCAGGACTCGCGATAATTGAGCGCCGGGTTCCAGATAAGCGAACCGTAGCCAAAGATCCATACTGAGCCATCATCCGGGCGGCAGGCCAGCGTCGCCGCCAGCGAGGCTGCACGTTGTTCTGCCGACCAGAGTAGCGATTCCTCAATAGCGCCAAACGCTGTCTTACAATCCGCATTCATTAAGAAATCACGAGTTAACACTGTTTACTACCTCCGCCACTGCCCGCTTCCCGGCGTTCGTCTCATGCATCCGTCAATATTGCTGAAATATTATCCAGCTTTATCTTTCAATAAGCAATCAGCGGGGCGCTGGCAAGCGAAAAAGCGGCGTCAGCGATTATTTTTTCTTATGCCACTTATCATCATCGCCTTTCTCATAGCTGTTCTTCACCGCCGCCCAGGCGACTTTGTGCGCCGTCTCTTCGCGGCTGGCGTCATCGCGCCGCTCGTCTTTATCTTTATATTGATCCCAGGCGCTGTTAAACGCTTCTTTATAAATTTCCTGCGCATGGGCAGGCAGTACATGCTGAACGCTGTCGGGGAGTTCTTGTTTACTGCGATAGGGCATACTGACCTCCTGTTTGAGCATTAAGTTTAAGTCTGGTACCCAGTCGGCTGGCTATCAAGGTCAAAATGAGTAGAAAAATTATTTTAGTAATTATCTGAATAATAAGAACTAAATATAAGTAAACATAAATTATAATAAACTAATCAAGATATCCCTCGATACCCGTAAATTTAAGTAAAAAACCAGCGGTAATTTAGCAAGATCTGTTACTTTACCGCCCTACGTTTTTATAATTATAACACCTGCATAAATGGAGATGGTTCATGACCCATGCACATGAGGCGGTAAAAACCCGCCATAAGGAGTCTTCCCTCGTCTTTCCGGTGCTGGCGCTGGCGGTGCTGTTTTTCTGGGGCAGCAGCCAGTCACTGCCAGTGGTTATCGCGATCAATATCCTCGCGCTGGTCGGCATTTTGAGCAGCGCCTTCAGCGTGGTCCGCCACGCCGACGTCCTCGCCCACCGCCTGGGCGAACCCTATGGCTCCCTGATTTTAAGCCTGTCGGTGGTTATCCTTGAGGTCAGTTTGATCTCTGCCTTAATGGCCACCGGCGACGCCGCGCCGACCTTGATGCGGGATACCCTCTACTCCATTATTATGATCGTCACCGGCGGTCTGGTCGGTTTCTCTCTGCTGCTGGGCGGGCGTAAATTCGCCACCCAATATATGAATCTGTTCGGCATTAAGCAGTATCTTATCGCCCTGTTTCCGCTAGCGATTATCGTGCTGGTCTTTCCGATGGCGCTGCCGGGCGCGAACTTCAGCACCGGGCAATCGCTGCTGGTGGCGGTAATTTCGGCGGCCATGTACGGCGTTTTCCTGCTTATTCAGACCAAAACCCATCAGAGTCTGTTTGTTTATGAGCATGAAGACGACAGCGACGATGACGACCCGCACCACGGTAAACCGTCCGCCCACAGCAGCGGGTGGCATACCGCCTGGCTGCTGGTGCACCTGGTGGCAGTGATCGCGGTTACCAAAATGAACGCTAACCCGCTGGAAACGCTGTTGACCAGCATGAATGCCCCGGTGGCCTTTACCGGCTTCCTGGTGGCTCTGCTGATCCTGTCGCCGGAAGGCCTTGGCGCCCTGAAAGCGGTGCTCAACAATCAGGTTCAGCGGGCGATGAATCTGTTTTTCGGCTCCGTGCTGGCCACCATCTCGCTGACGGTCCCGGTGGTCACCCTCATCGCCTTCCTGACCGGCAATGAGCTGCGCTTTGGCCTTGGCGCCCCGGAGATGGTGGTGATGGTCGCCTCGCTGGTGCTGTGCCATATCTCCTTCTCCACCGGACGCACCAATGTGCTGAACGGCGCGGCCCACATGGCGCTGTTCGCCGCCTATCTGATGACCATTTTCGCCTGACCCCGCTTTCCCACCCGGCGGAGTCCGGGCGAAAAAAAGCCTGCCGGTTTTGACGCCGGCAGGCTTTTTTACTGATGCAGTCAGGCTTACTTGCTGGTATCCAGCTCGTCGAAGCTTTTCACCAGATCGTCAATCGCTTTCATCTGTTTGAGGAACGGCTCCAGTTTATCCAGCGGCAGCGCGGACGGGCCGTCGCATTTCGCGTGGTCCGGATCCGGATGCGCTTCAATAAACAGACCGGCGATACCTACCGCCATACCGGCGCGGGCCAGCTCGCTCACCTGCGCACGACGACCGCCGGAGGCTGCGCCAAACGGGTCGCGGCACTGCAGCGCGTGGGTGACGTCGAAAATGACCGGCGAGTTGTTGGAGGCTTTCTTCATCACGCCGAAGCCGAGCATATCCACGACCAGGTTGTCGTAACCGAAGTTAGCGCCGCGGTCGCAGAGGATTACTTTGTCGTTACCCCCTTCGATAAACTTATCGACGATGTTGCCCATCTGACCCGGGCTGACGAACTGCGGCTTCTTGACGTTGATCACCGCCCCGGTCTTCGCCATCGCTTCCACCAGGTCAGTCTGGCGCGCGAGGAAAGCCGGAAGCTGGATCACGTCCACCACGTCAGCTACCGGCTGCGCCTGGCTGGCTTCATGAACGTCGGTGATGATTTTCACGCCAAAGGTCTGCTTCAGCTCCTGGAAAATCTTCATCCCTTCTTCCAGACCCGGCCCACGATAGGAGTGGATGGAGGAACGGTTGGCTTTATCAAAGGAGGCTTTGAAGACGTAGGGAATACCAAGCTTCTGCGTAACGGTGACATAATGTTCGCAGATACGCATCGCCAGGTCGCGCGACTCCAGCACGTTCATCCCGCCGAACAGCACGAACGGCAGGTCGTTCGCTACGTTGATATCACCAATGCTAACCACTTTTTGTTTCATAAGTTCGCCTTATCAGGGTGTAACCGGAATGGTTCCAGACTAATGCAATGTAATTTGTTTATGCGAAATCGTGTTGATCTGCGCGCGGATCATCTCGCTGATCGGATCCTCCGGGCACTGCTCAACGAAATAGCTCAGATCCAACAGCGCCACGTGATCGCAGTCCAGCTGGGCGTATATCAGCCCCCGGTCGCGGATCTCATACGGATCTTCCGGATTAAACTGCAGCAGCGCTTCGCTGGCGCGCAGGGCCAGCTCCATCTGCCGCTCTTCCATCAGCGCCGACTTCAGGGTGTCCAGCAGCTTGCGGATCACCTCGGCGTTATCCGCTTCGTCGAGATCTTCATTAAACAGTTCCGCCACCGGCCCGATGTTGCCCTTCAGCCATACCTCCAGGGTATGCTCGTCGAGGGTCTCGCCGTTAAACGGATTAATCAGCCACATCTCTTCGCTGGTTTCCGGGTCCGCACGCAGCAGCATCTGGGTCGGGAAGATCACCGGCACCACCGGCAGCGCCAGGCGCTGGGCGATCCACAGCAGGATCGCGCCTAACGACACCGCGCTCCCCTGGCGGTTAACCAGCACTTTATCCAGCCATAGCGCGTCGGAAAGACGATACACGCCCTGCGAGGCGCCAAAGCCCCACTCGTCATAAAACAGCTCCAGCAATCGTTCTATCTGGCGCTCCTGGTCCCACGACGGCGCAATCTCCTCCTGCGCGAGGCGCAGCAATCGCTGCAGCTCTTCCTCGACAAAACGCGACGGAAAATCGTCGCGGACCTGTTCAGAAATGAGGACCATGCCATCACACAATGGCGCTTTGTTAAATTCGAAATCCGCTAATGACCCCATGACCTACCCCAGTATCGGTATTCTTGTGATGGCGAGTTGAATGATGATAAACAACACCACCAGCGCCAGCAGGAACGCGATAAAGCGGCTCTGCTGGCTGCGCGGACGACGACGGCCCAACGCGATAAAACCTAATGCGATGTAAATGATAACGCCAAACAGCTTTTCAGTCAGCCATGCGCCGTCTTCTGTGAACGGCAGGTAGTGCGTTATCGCCATTAACCCCGCGCCGCTGAGAAACAGCAGCGTATCGCTGCAGTGCGGCGCAATTCGCACCCACCGCTGGTTCAGCAGCGGGCTCTGGTGATACATCCACCAGTAACGTAAAACGAACAATCCTACCGACACCGCCACTGTGGCAATGTGCAGGTAGAGGACAGCCGTGAATAAGTTCATCAGCCAACATTCTCCATGTCGGGTAAACGTCCGAGGGTCAGACGCTCATTGTCGCCATAGTCGCGACAGGTCGCGACGTCCAGATAGCCCGCTTCGCGGAACAGCGCGCGAACCGCCTCGCCCTGAGTCCAGCCATGCTCCAGCAGCATCCAACCGCCGGGCTGCAGATACTGCCGTCCCTCGCGGATGATATGCGCCAGATCGGCCAGCCCCTGGTCGCCTGCGACCAGCGCCGTCAACGGCTCAAAGCGCACATCGCCTTCGGCGAGATGCGGGTCGGCGGCGTCGATATAGGGGGGATTGCTGACGATCGTGGCGAAGCGCTGCCCGTCCAGCGCGCTAAACCAGTCGCTTTGACTTATCGTCACGTTAGCGATGCCCAGATGTTCGGCATTGCGCAACGCCAGCGCCACGGCGTCCGGCATCACGTCCACCGCGGTGACCTCACAGTCCGGACGTTCGCTGGCCAGCGCCAGGGCAATGGCGCCGGTCCCGGTGCCGAGGTCGAGAATACGGCACGGCGCGGTTGGCAGACGCGCCAGCGCCTGCTCTACCAGACATTCGGTATCCGGGCGGGGGATCAGCGTCGCCGGGGAGACGAACAGCGGCAGCGACCAAAACTCGCGCTGCCCGACCAGATGAGCAATAGGTTCCCCGCGCTGGCGTCGCACCAGGAGCGCCTCCAGCCTCGCCGCCTCGTCAGCAGAGAGCGTCGTTTCACCGAAGGCCAAAATCCAGGTTCGCGCCCGGCCGGTAACGTGTCCCAGCAGGATCTCGGCGTCGCGTCGTGGGCTGTCGCTCTCCGCCAGGCGGGCGATCGCCTGATGCAGCCAGGCCTGAAAGGTCATCATTCCTGCTCGGACAGCGCCGCCAGCTGATCGGCCTGATGTTCCTGGACAATCGGCTCAATCAGCATGTCGAGTTTGCCCTCCATCGCCTCATCCAGACGGTAGAGCGTCAGGTTGATGCGGTGGTCGGTCACGCGGCCCTGCGGGAAGTTATAGGTGCGATTGCGGTCGCTGCGGTCGCCGCTGCCCAGCAGGTTGCGGCGCGTGGAGGCTTCCGCCTGCTGACGTTTGGCCACTTCGGCGGCGCGAATGCGCGCGCCCAGCACCGACAGCGCCTTGGCTTTGTTTTTATGCTGAGAACGCTCGTCCTGGCACTCCACCACGATGCCGGTGGGCAGGTGGGTAATGCGGATAGCCGAGTCGGTGGTGTTAACGTGCTGACCGCCTGCCCCGGAGGAACGGAAGGTATCGATGCGCAGATCTGCCGGGTTAATGTCCGGCATTTCGGCTTCCGGCAGCTCCGGCATCACCGCCACCGTACAGGCGGAGGTGTGGATCCGCCCCTGCGATTCGGTGGCCGGCACACGCTGCACGCGATGGCCGCCGGATTCAAATTTGAGCCGACCATAGACGCCGTCACCGCTGATCTTGGCGATCACCTCTTTAAAGCCGCCGTGCTCACCTTCGTTGGCGCTGAGGATCTCTACCTGCCAGCGGCGCGATTCTGCGTAACGGGTGTACATGCGGAATAGATCGCCGGCAAACAGCGCTGCTTCGTCGCCGCCGGTCCCGGCGCGCACTTCCACGAAGGCGTTACGCTCGTCATCAGGATCTTTCGGCAGGAGGAGAACCTGCAGCTGTTGCTCCAGCTGGTCGCCTTTTTCTTTGGCGTCACGCAGCTCTTCCTGCGCCATTTCGCGCATTTCCGGATCGTCGAGCATCATCTGCGCGGTTTCAATATCCTCCTGCACCTGACGCCAGTCGGTATAGCAGCGCGCCACATCGCTCAGTTGAGCATACTCCCGCGACAGCGCGCGGAATTTATCCTGATCGGCAATCGTCGCGGCATCGCCGAGCAGCGCCTGCACTTCTTCATGGCGCTCGTACAACGCTTCCAGTTTGGCAACAATAGAAGACTTCATAGGCGTGAATTCACCCTGTCCTGAAAATAAGAGAAAGGTGCGCTATTCCAGCCCGAGGCTGTTGCGCAGAATATGCAGACGTTCGTCGTCCCCGTCACGGGCGGCCTGCTGAAGAGATTTGGTTGGCGCGTGGATCAGGCGGTTAGTGAGCTTGCGCGCCAGATCCTGCATAATTTCCTGGGCATCACCGCCCTGCTCCAGCGCGGCCAGCGCTTTCGCCGTCAGCTCCTCACGGACCTGCTCAGACTGAGAACGGTATTCGCGAATGGTCTCGCTGGCGCTCTGCGCGCGCAGCCAGGCCATAAATTCGCTGGTTTCCTGCTCGACGATCGATTCCGCCTGCACCGCGGCAGCCTTACGCTGCGCCAGGTTATGCTGAATGATGTTTTGCAAATCGTCGACGCTGTAGAGGTAGGCGTTAGCCAGTTTGCCGACCTCTGGTTCAACGTCGCGCGGGACGGCGATATCCACCAGCAGCATCGGCTGGTTACGCCGCGCCTTAAGCGCACGCTCCACCATGCCTTTGCCGATGATCGGCAGCGGGCTGGCGGTGGAGCTGATAATGATGTCGGCCTCTTTCAGCCGTTCGTCGATATCGCTGAGGGCTATCACCTCGGCGCCCACTTCCTCTGCCAGCGCCTGGGCGCGTTCACGGGTGCGGTTGGCGATCACCATTTTGCGCACGTGATGTTCGCGAAGATGGCGCGCTACCAGCTCAATGGTTTCACCGGCGCCGACCAGTAACACGGTGACGCTGGAGAGCGATTCAAAGATTTGCCGCGCCAGGGTACAGGCGGCGAAAGCCACAGAGACCGCGCTGGCGCCGATATCGGTTTCGGTACGCACGCGCTTAGCCACTGAAAAGGATTTCTGGAACATCCGCTCCAGCTCGCTGACGTTAAGATGGCCGCGGCTGGAGTCGGCGAAGGCTTTTTTCACCTGGCCGAGGATCTGCGGCTCGCCCAGCACCAGCGAATCGAGGCCGCTGGCGACGCGCATCAGATGGCTGACGGCGTCATTACCCTGATGCCAGTAAAGGCTTTTTCGCAGGTCTTCTTCGTTGAGGCCGTGGTAGTTGCACAGCCAGCGGATCAGCGCTTCCTGCAGGTTATCCTGCTCTTCGACGCTGAGATAGAGTTCCGTGCGGTTGCAGGTCGACAGCACCACCCCACCCTGCACCATCGGCTGAGCCAGCAAGCTCTCCAGCGCCTTATCGAGCGTTTCCGGCGAAAACGTGACGCGTTCTCGCAGGGCGACCGGAGCTGTTTTGTGATTGATGCCAAGAGCTAAAAGGGTCATTGTGAGGGAGTAGTACCAGCGTTGCTAAGGTTAGTCTGAGTGCATCATACAGGATGCGCGTAATCAATAAAAGAGAGGCTCCCCTTTTGGAGTAATAGTTAAAGCAAGACCGCCATTAAGGTTAATTTTTTGATTTCAGACAACTTGAACGTAGACGCTATGGCCCGGCGACGCTAGCATTAAGGGTTATAAATGTAACCTGCTACACAAATCGGCCCGCTGTTCCCTGTCGCCGTTTTTCCCTGTAGACATCAAGGATTTGTCATCATTATGAATCGACTGTTCCGCCTGCTGCCGCTGGCCAGCCTCGTCCTCACCGCCTGTTCTCTTCATACGCCGCAAGGGCCTGGCAAAAGCCCGGATTCGCCGCAGTGGCGTCAGCACCAGCAGGCTGTCCGCAGCCTCAATCAGTTCCAGACCCGCGGGGCGTTTGCCTATCTTTCCGATGAGCAAAAAGTCTATGCCCGCTTCTTCTGGCAGCAAACCGGCCAGGACCGCTATCGCCTGCTGCTGACCAACCCGCTGGGCAGCACCGAGCTGTCGCTGACCGCGCAGCCGGGCAGCGTGCAGCTGATCGATAACAAAGGCCAGACCTATACCGCCACTGATGCCGAAGAGATGATTGGCCGTCTGACCGGGATGCCGATCCCGTTGAACAGCCTGCGCCAGTGGATCATCGGCCTGCCGGGCGACGCCACCGACTATTCGCTGGACGATCGGTACCGTCTGCGTGAACTGAACTATACGCAAAACGGCAAAACCTGGCACGTGACCTACGGCGGCTACACCAGCGATACCCAGCCAGCCCTACCGTCCAATGTCGAGCTGAACAATGGCGCTCAGCGCATCAAGCTGAAGATGGATAACTGGATCGTGAAATGATGACCCGCTGGCCCTCTCCTGCAAAACTGAATCTGTTTTTATATATCACCGGCCAGCGGGCCGATGGTTACCATACCCTGCAAACGCTGTTTCAGTTTCTCGATTACGGCGATACGTTGACCATCGAACCGCGTAGTGACGGCCAACTGCGCCTGCTGACGCCGGTGGCCGGCGTGCCGGACGAGGAGAATCTGATCGTTCGCGCCGCGCGTCTGCTGATGCATGCCGCCAGCGAAAGCGATCGCCTGCCGGCGGGCAGCGGCGCCGATATCAGTATCGATAAGCGCCTGCCGATGGGCGGCGGCCTGGGCGGTGGCTCCTCCAATGCCGCCACCGTGCTGGTGGCGCTCAACCATCTGTGGGGCTGCGGTCTCTCGGAAGATGAGCTGGCGACTCTTGGCCTTCAGCTGGGGGCCGATGTGCCGGTTTTCGTACGCGGCCATGCCGCCTTCGCCGAGGGGGTGGGTGAAATACTGACGCCGGTAGAACCCGAGGAAAAATGGTACCTGGTGGCCCACCCGGGGGTCAGTATTCCGACGCCGATCATTTTTCGCGATCCGGAGCTACCACGAAATACCCCGCGCCGGTCAATTAATACGTTATTAAATTGTGAATTCAGCAACGATTGCGAGCTTATCGCAAGAAAACGTTTTCGCGAGGTTGATGCCGCGCTTTCCTGGCTGTTAGAATATGCGCCGTCACGCCTGACCGGCACAGGGGCCTGTGTGTTTGCTGAATTTAACACCGAATCCGCTGCCCGTCAGGTGCTGGACACTGCCCCGGCATGGCTAAATGGCTTTGTGGCGCGCGGAGTTAACCTTTCGCCGCTCAAGCAGGCCCTGCTCTGAATCCTGCGCCGTGATGGCACATTGATAATGAGTCAGCCGGGGAAATTGAGTTACGGTGACAACGTCACCCTGTTCCAGACGTTGCATCGTGCTCTTTAAATACACCGACTGGATCGAATGGCGCCATCCCGCACATTATTGGCCCATTCATCCACCACTGGACGCATGCCTGAGGTTCTTCTCGTGCCTGATATGAAGCTTTTTGCTGGTAACGCCACCCCGGAACTAGCACAACGTATTGCCAACCGCCTGTACACTTCTCTTGGCGACGCCGCTGTAGGTCGTTTTAGCGACGGCGAAGTCAGCGTACAAATCAATGAAAACGTACGCGGTGGTGATATTTTCATCATCCAGTCCACTTGTGCTCCCACCAATGACAACCTGATGGAACTGGTTGTTATGGTTGATGCTCTGCGTCGTGCTTCGGCAGGTCGTATCACCGCCGTTATCCCTTACTTCGGTTATGCTCGTCAGGACCGTCGTGTTCGTTCTGCTCGTGTGCCAATCACCGCGAAAGTGGTGGCGGATTTTCTGTCCAGCGTCGGCGTTGACCGCGTGCTGACCGTTGACCTGCACGCAGAACAGATCCAGGGCTTCTTCGATGTGCCAGTCGATAACGTGTTCGGCAGCCCAATCCTGCTGGAAGATATGCTGCAGCTGAACCTGGACAACCCGATTGTGGTTTCTCCGGACATCGGCGGCGTCGTGCGTGCCCGCGCTATCGCTAAACTGCTGAATGATACCGATATGGCTATCATCGACAAGCGCCGTCCGCGCGCCAACGTCTCCCAGGTGATGCACATCATCGGCGACGTTGCCGGTCGTGACTGCGTGATGGTCGACGATATGATCGACACCGGCGGCACCCTGTGTAAAGCGGCAGAAGCGCTGAAAGAGCGTGGCGCGAAACGCGTATTCGCTTACGCGACGCACCCAATCTTCTCCGGCAACGCTATCCAGAACATCAAAAACTCTGTCATTGATGAATTTGTCGTCTGCGATACCATTCCGCTGGCACCAGAAATTAAAGCGCTGGATAAAGTGCGTACTCTGACGCTCTCCGGTATGCTGGCTGAAGCTATTCGCCGTATCAGCAATGAAGAATCTATCTCTGCTATGTTCGAACATTAATCGAGCCCAGCACAAAAACCCGCTGCGGCGGGTTTTTTTGTCTCCGCACCTTATTTGTATGATCAATGCCTCCTTCACCTGCCATTTAGTTGACAGATGATGCGCTCATGGATGAAACATTATTGTGAACAGATTATTTTCCTCACATGTGATGCCTTTCCGCGCCCTCATCGACGCTTGTTGGAAAGAAAAGTACACCACCGCCCGCTTCACGCGTGACCTGATCGCCGGGATCACCGTCGGGATCATTGCGATTCCGCTGGCGATGGCGCTGGCGATTGGCAGCGGCGTGCCGCCGCAGTACGGCCTCTATACCTCAGCGGTGGCAGGGATTGTGATCGCCTTGACCGGCGGGTCACGCTTTAGCGTTTCCGGTCCGACCGCCGCCTTTGTGGTGATCCTCTACCCGGTTTCCCAGCAGTTTGGTCTGGCGGGACTGCTGGTGGCGACGCTGATGTCGGGGATCTTTTTAATCCTCTTCGGCCTGGCGCGCTTTGGCCGCCTGATCGAATATATCCCGCTGTCAGTCACCCTCGGCTTCACCTCGGGGATCGGTATCACCATCGGCACCATGCAGATTAAAGATTTCCTCGGCCTGCAGATGCCCCATGTGCCGGAGCATTATCTGCAGAAAGTGGCGGCGCTGGCGATGGCCCTACCGACCATTAACGTTGGCGATGCCGCCATCGGCGTCGTTACTCTTGGCATTCTGATCCTCTGGCCGCGGCTGGGTATCCGCCTGCCGGGCCACCTCCCGGCGCTGCTGGGCGGCTGCGCGGTCATGCTGGTGGTCAACTTGCTCGGCGGCGATGTCGCGACGATCGGCTCGCAGTTCCATTATCAGCTGGCGGACGGCACTCAGGGCAATGGCATTCCGCAGCTGCTGCCGCAGCTGGTATTGCCCTGGGATATGCCGGGCTCAAACTTTACCCTGAGCTGGGCCTCGCTGCAGGCTCTGCTGCCTGCCGCCTTCTCAATGGCGATGCTCGGCGCCATTGAATCTCTGCTGTGCGCGGTGGTGCTTGATGGCATGACCGGCACCAAGCACAAAGCCAATAGCGAGCTGATTGGCCAGGGGCTGGGCAACATTGTCGCGCCGTTCTTCGGCGGGATCACTGCCACCGCGGCGATTGCCCGCTCGGCGGCGAACGTCCGCGCCGGCGCCACATCGCCGGTTGCCGCCGTGATCCACGCCCTGCTGGTGATCCTGGCGCTGCTGATCCTCGCCCCACTGCTCTCCTGGCTGCCGCTGTCGGCGATGGCCGCCCTGCTGCTGATGGTGGCATGGAATATGAGCGAGGCGCATAAAGTCATCAATCTGCTGCGCCACGCGCCGAAGGACGACATCGTGGTGATGCTGATGTGCATGTCGCTAACGGTGCTGTTTGACATGGTGATCGCTATCAGCGTCGGGATCGTGCTGGCTTCGCTGTTGTTTATGCGCCGTATCGCACGCATGACTCATCTGGCGCCGGTCAACGTCGAGGTGCCAGACGATGTGCTGGTGCTGCGGGTAATTGGGCCGCTGTTCTTTGCCGCCGCCGAAGGCTTGTTCAACGATCTGGAGACCCGGATCGCCGGCAAGCGCATCGTGGTGCTGAAATGGGACGCGGTGCCGGTTCTCGACGCCGGTGGCCTGGATGCCTTCCAGCGCTTTGTGAACAAGCTGCCGGAAGGCTGTGAATTGCGCGTATCTAACCTCGAGTTTCAGCCGCTACGCACGCTAGCGCGCGCCGGCGTCAAGCCGCTGCCCGGACGCCTGAGCTTCTACCCCGATCGTCAGGCCGCGCTGGCTGACCTGTGATCACCCGGCGGCAGGTCCCTGCGCCTGCCGCATCAAGGATCCGGTCGCCTGCTGCAGCCAGCTCAGCACCGCCGGCGTCATCCAGGTGCCCTTCATCAAATGCGGCTCCTGCTCCATTGCCCGACGAAACTTCTGCAACGTCTGCGGCCGGGTACCGGCGTAGGACTGAAACAGTTCAAGCCACGCCCGGGCCAGCGCCTGACCCGACGCCGAGTCCGGCGCTACGCCCTCCCGGCACGCCTGATGCAGCTTCGCCACCAGCGCAGGCCACTCCTGTAGCCGGTCAAAATAGTGCTGGCGGGTGAACGCCATCTCTTCTTCGTCAAGGTACCGCGCCCAGATGGCCAGTTTGCTTTCGGCAAAGGCCTCGGTGATATAGGCGATGATTGCCGGCGTGACGCCGGTCTGTTCAACCATCTGCGGCTCGGCGGCATGCATCTCGTTCAGGCGGGTCAGAAACTCCGGACGCCCGGCCGTATCCTGCTCCAGGCGCTCCATCCAGCGCGTCGCCAGACGCATCGCCTGCGGACTGTCCGTCGGGCAGCCGCTCGCCATCAGCGTCTGCACCTCCTCCGTTAGCTCGCGCCACGCCTGAGCCCGCTGTTCATCCTGTGCCGCAAACGGCAGCGCGGCTAACTCCTGTTGACTAAACCAACGATCGTACATTTTCATTAACTCCAGCGTCTGTAGCCAGGACTCCAGATCGGGTTCATTGCCGCTCGCCAGCGCCTCGCGCAGCACCAATAGTCGGTCGCGCAGCCTGCCAACATCGCGTAGCTGGGCGTTGAGCATATCTATCTGCTGCGTCAGCAGCTCGGGCAGCGACAGCGTTTGCCGATCGAGATAGTCCTTGATTGTGGCGAGCGTTAGCCCGGCCTGCGCCAGCGCCTTTATCATATGCAGGCGCTGAACCGCGGACAGGTTATAGAGCCGATAGCCCGCCTCGCTTCTGGCCGAAGGCGTTAACAGCCCCGTCTGTTCATAATGATGCAGCGTACGTACCGTCAGTCCGGCACGCTTCGCCAGCTCTCCCACCTGAATTAACATGACTGCTCCTCTCTGTGGCCAGGTCCGCTACTCTGCAGCCTGACGTAACGTCAGGGTCAAGCAAAAACCGCGCTTGCTATTCATTTTTGCTGGCAACCATAGCAGCACGAAGGCCAGGACGGAATGGGGGCGTAATATGGCGGGAAAAAGAGGAAGAGATAAAGTGAGACACAGAAAAGCGCATCGGCCTTCAGCGGCCGATGCGGGAAATCATGCTACGGTTAGCTGTGACGATGCTGGTTACGACGGCAGCGTTTATCGTAGTGGCGCACCCACCAGTAGCGGTCGCTGACCTGCTCGTGGCCGCCAATACGGGCACCGGCCAGCCAGAGCACTGCGCCAACGAAGATGCTTAGGATTGCGCCATGCGCAAAGAATTGTGGCAGGTTAAGCTGCGGAAGCTGGTTCAGAATGGAGTAACCTACCCCCACAACCATCACCACCAACCCTAACCCCATGAGTACGTTACCGAGTAACGAAGCGTTTTTGCGTTTCATGTGTCACCTCCGGACTTTGGGTTGCCAGGGAATGTCCCCAAATCTTATAGGTGTAGTATAGACAAGGTCTCTTCTGCGGAGTGCGTCCACGATCACATTAGTGAACAGCGAATAGACAAAAATTTACAAATAAGTCTATGAACCATATCAAATTCTAATGATTTAGTGAGTAAATCATCAATGCGGGTATTGTCTAATAGCCAGAATTTTGTCAAGCGCGCCCGCAGACAGTACACTACGCGGCAGAGAATGCCCCATGCAGGATAGAAAACGTGACCATTAAACTGATTGTCGGCCTGGCCAACCCCGGTGCGGAATATGCCGCTACCCGGCACAACGCTGGCGCCTGGTATGTGGATTTACTGGCGGATCGCCATCGTGCGCCGCTGCGCGAAGAGAGCAAATTCTTCGGCTACACCTCGCGCATCAACCTGGCGGGCGAGGACGTCCGCCTGCTGGTCCCCACTACCTTTATGAACCTCAGCGGTAAAGCCGTGGCCGCGATGGCGACCTTTTATCGCATCAACCCTGATGAAATTCTGGTCGCCCATGACGAGCTGGATTTACCGCCGGGCGTGGCGAAATTTAAGCTTGGCGGTGGCCATGGCGGCCACAATGGCCTGAAGGATATCATCAGTAAGCTCGGCAATAACCCGAACTTTCACCGTTTACGCGTCGGAATCGGCCATCCGGGCGACAAAAACAAGGTTGTCGGCTTTGTGCTTGGCAAACCACCGGCCAGCGAGCAGAAACTGATCGATGACGCTGTCGACGAAGCGGCGCGCTGTACCGAAATCTGGTTAAAGGACGGGCTGACCAAAGCGACCAACCGTTTGCACGCCTTTAAGGCGCAATAAGCCGTTGTCGTGCGGCATTTTTGCCGCGCACCGTGTATAATAGGCAAAGCTATTCAATTTTCTGCAATCTGTTCCTTGTAACAGATTGATTATCCAAAGATTAAGGTGATTTAAATCATGGGATTCAAATGCGGTATCGTCGGTTTGCCCAACGTCGGCAAATCCACCCTGTTCAATGCGCTCACCAAAGCGGGTATTGAAGCGGCCAACTTCCCCTTCTGTACCATTGAGCCGAACACCGGTGTCGTACCGATGCCCGATCCGCGTCTGGACAAGCTGGCTGAAATCGTCAAACCGCAGCGCATCCTGCCAACCACCATGGAGTTCGTGGATATCGCGGGCCTGGTGAAAGGCGCGTCCAAAGGTGAAGGTCTTGGCAACCAGTTTCTGACCAACATCCGTGAAACCGAAGCCATCGGCCATGTGGTTCGCTGTTTTGAAAACGATAATATTATTCACGTCGCGGGGAAAGTGAACCCGGCGGAAGATATCGACGTTATCAACACCGAACTGGCGCTGTCTGACCTTGATACCTGCGAACGCGCGATTCACCGCGTCTCCAAAAAAGCCAAAGGCGGCGATAAAGACGCGAAGGTTGAGCTGGCCGCGCTGGAAAAATGCCTGCCGCAGCTGGAAAACGCCGGTATGCTGCGCGCGCTGGATCTGACCAAAGAAGAGAAAGAGGCCATCCGCTATCTGAGCTTCCTGACCCTGAAGCCGACCATGTACATCGCGAACGTCAATGAAGACGGTTTCGAGAACAACCCGTACCTCGATCAGGTTCGCGCCATCGCCGAGCAGGAAGGGTCTGTGGTGGTGCCGGTGTGCGCCGCCGTTGAAGCGGACATCGCCGAGCTGGACGATGAAGAGCGTGACGAGTTCATGGCTGAGCTGGGCCTCGAAGAGCCGGGCCTGAACCGCGTGATCCGCGCCGGTTACGCTCTGCTAAACCTGCAGACCTACTTCACCGCGGGCGTGAAGGAAGTTCGCGCATGGACCATCCCGGTCGGGGCAACCGCGCCGCAGGCAGCCGGTAAGATCCACACCGACTTCGAAAAAGGTTTTATCCGCGCGCAGACCATCGCCTATGAAGACTTTATTACCTACAAAGGCGAACAGGGTGCAAAAGAAGCCGGTAAAATGCGTGCTGAAGGTAAAGACTACATCGTGAAAGATGGCGATGTGATGAACTTCCTGTTCAACGTCTAATCCCGCTGGCTGGCGTTTTCGCCGCCACCGCGCAAAAAAAATCCACGCAGCGGCGTGGATTTTTTTTACCCGGACGACACGCTACTCCACAATATGGGTATCTTCTGCCGCCTCGTAGCCATCAACGATCTGCACAATTTTCTTTAACTCAGCCTCAATAAAAGCCGGGGTGGTGCTTTCCACAGAGGCCGGGTGATGAAGCTCCACCGAGATGCCGCTGGCGGCATTGGTCAGCGACAGGCTGATCTCCTGCTGGCCCCGCGAGGACGAAGAACGCCCGATATGCTGCATGATAGCCGCCGCCGCCGCGCGCGTATCAACGTCTGCGAGATGCCCCCACCTCATTTCAACATGTCCCTGCTGCCCTGCCTTTATCATCTGCAGCGTATAGCCGCTTCTTGCCGTTGCCATGCCTTTTCCTCCGATTTAGTTGCCCGGGCGTCACATTATCAGCCCGGTTTTATCAGCCAGGTTCGCGCACCTGCGCCTTGCCGTTAATGACTCTTTTCCACATAGGTCTGCATGTTTTCTTTGGTCACTAACTCAAACGGGATCCAGACATGAGACTCGACCTTTTCTCCTTTAATCAGCTTCAGCGCTACCGCTAAGGCCGTTTTGCCCTGACCGACGGCGTCCTGGAAAACCGTCACCTGAATCTTATCGCTGGCCAGGGCTTTCAGCCCGTCCGGGGTGGCGTCGATCCCGCCGATCAGCAGCTTCTTCTGGCTTTTCTCCAGCGCCATCGCCGCGCCAATCGCCATCTCATCGTTGTTCGCCGCCACAATATCAATCGCTTCTCCGTTGCCCGTCCAGTTCTGCATCAGATCCATGCCCTCGCTACGGGAATAGTTGGCCGGCTGTTTCTGCACCACTTTCATTGCCGGATACTTGGCCACCACCTGCTCCACATCTTTGGTGCGCTGCAGCGCGCCGGCGTCGGTGAGATTGCCGATCATGATGGCGACGTTGCCTTTGTAGTTCGCCAGCTTCGCCAGCGCCTCCATCTGCAATGTGCCAGACTCCCGCTCGTCCGAACCGACAAACACCACGCCGGGCGGTAACGTTTTATCCCCCGGCGTCCGGTTCACATACACCAGCGGCATTTTGGCCTGCTGCGCCATCTTCGTCAGCTGCGGGGTGCTGGCGGAGTCCACCGGGTCGACGATGATCGCGTCCACGCCGGAGGCAATGAAGCTCTGCACCTGATCGGCCTGGCGTCCGGTGTCGCCGCGGGCGTCTTCAAACTGTACGTCGACGTGGCGGGCTTGAGCTTCTTTCTCAATGGACTGGCGGATAATAGTGAGAAAGTTTTGATCGAAGTAGGCCATTGAGACGCCGATCTTCTCTGCTAATGCCGAAGCGGAACTGGCCAGAAGGCCTACTAACAGGATGATTTTACAGTGCTTCATAGTATGCCCTCAGAGATCGAAATAAAATTTTCAATACAACTACAAACGGTATATTTAAATCATTTTCAGACTACGAAGGGCGTTCGGTTCTTGCAATATTGATGTAAAGAAAATGTTGCCATGCGCACACTTTATTTCACCGCCTCACTCACCGAGGGCTCACCGGTTGCGGGGAGCGCAGCGGTCGGCGACGCCGGCTGTTTTCGCTTCAGCAGGGCATACTCCACTATCAGCTGTTGCAGATGCAGCTCCGCGAGGCTTCCCCGCGCGGCTGGCCAGGGTTGATCAACGGGAAGCGCGGCCAGCTGGCGCAGCTGCTCCTCCAGCGGAACAGCGCGGTTAAACGACTGCGTGATGGCAAATACTGCGGTTTTCAGTTCGCTCACCGTCAGGTACTTCCCCTTCTGCTCGTCGAGGGCATTGAGCTGGTCGGCGAGCCGCTGCAGTTGCTGCATGCCCTCCGACCAGCCGGTAAGGTTTTCCGCGGGCAATGCGCCAGCACTCAGCTGCTGCCGCCACTGCTGCGCCAGCGGTTGCGCCTGATCCGGCCAGCGGATCAGGGCCTGGTGGACCAGCTGGTCGCCGTAGCTGACCGCCCAGTCCGGCGCCAGGCGGGCAAGCTCGCCAAGCTGGCGCTGCGTCTGTGGCAGATCAACCGGCCCCGGGGGCGTTGTCGCCGGCAGGCCCGGTATCGGTCCGGCATTTTGGGTGACCGAAATGGGCGGCAAGTCGGACTGACGCAGCGCCAGCCATCCGCCGACGGCGATACCCGTTACCGCCAGCATGGTAACCATCCCGGCGATAAACGGCTTCCAGCGCGGCGCGGCTGCCGGAGTAGACGCCGCCACCGGCGCGGGCCGCTTTGCAGGTGAAGGCGGCGCCAGCGGCTCAGCTTTTGGTCTACGTTTTAGGTCTGGCACTGGCTCAACCTTCGCCGCATCCTCTTCGCTGACCAGAGTGCCGGGAAGTTCCGCGTCAGACACCGTCACCGGCGGCGCGGTGGGAAGCGCTGGCGCAGGGTCGAGGCTCTCGAAGCGAGTTGCCGTGCTGTGCAGTAGCGCCCGCAGGTCGCTCAGCTGGTTTTCAGGGGCGATCTCAAGGCGCTGGAGCACTGCGTCGAAGCTTTGCAGCGAACGTTCAGCCTGCTCAAGCGACTCAACATCCTCTGGGGTAAGATTCAGGGTACGGATCACCTGCCGCAGCCGCTTGCTCAGGGTGCGGAAGATCTCTGTCCGGGCCGGGAGCGCCTGTGGCCACAGGTTTTTCCCCTGACGAACCAGCAGCGACTCCATCAGCGTCAGCCCCTCATTGATCCCTGCCACCCCGCCCAGCCGGGCGCGGGCCAGGGTATACCAGGCGACAGTCTGCAGGTCCGCGCCGTGATGCTCCAACAGCCCGCGGGCAAGCTGCTCGGCATACGGCCAGTTAATATCCGGCCGCGCCGGGTGGCTGAGCTTGTTCATTTCCGCACGCAGGGCCATAAAATCAGCCAGCGTGCGCGGGTCGCCACCGGCTTTATAGTGACGGTCGTGGTGTGTTGTCATCATGATGTCTTTCAGCGAGAGATTAGAGGGCGGAGCGGGCGTCAAGGTACTGCTGGCGTTTGAGGTGGCGGATCAACACCCTGCCCTCGGGCATAAACTCCGTGCCGTAACGCACCAGGCCAATATCCTTCAGCTCCGCATCAATGGCATAGCGCAGTTCGCCGGGCGCATGCTGATCGAGCATCACCACCGCGATCCGCTGCAGGCGCGGTTCGTATTTCAACAACACCGCCGACAATGTGCTCATCAGCTGATGCGCCGATGCTGGCATCCCCTGGAGGACAGCGGTCATATCCGGCAGGCCGTAGTCCGGCAGATGCGCCAGCGTTCCGGCCCGACAGTTGAGGATGCGCTGCATGTTATCGAGCACCGACAGGATGACCTGATCCGTTTCGCTGACAGTATTCAGGTCAAGCCCGCCGGCGAAATTGCCGTACAGGATGTCATACAGGGAGGGACGAGGCATTTTCACTTCTCCTTAAACGGGTGCAGCGTCAGTTGATTTTGGCTGGCTTCGATAATGCGCGGCCTCGCCGGATCAAGTTCGTCCCGGGTGAGTACCAGCCGCCAGCTGTTTTGCGTCAGGTCTGGATCGATAAACATGGCCGCCACCGCCACAAACTGCGCGCTGGTTTCCATGGGCATATCGACGGTCACCGATTCGCCCGGACGCAGGCGAACATCTTTTTCCGCCACCCGGTCCGCCTGCAGCGCCTGGCCATCGCCGGCAAACAGCGACGGGTAGTCAGTATTGTCGAACGCTTGCCGGTCCTTCAGCTGATAAATACGCACCACCGTCGCCAGGGAGGCGCCTTTGGCGTTGTTATTCACGCCTTCCCGGGCGCGAAGATCCAGATGCAGGGTTTTCACCTGGGGGTAAAAAATGGACTGGGTCACGGAAACGGCGCCGTCTTTCACGGTCTGCGTCAGTCCGCAGCCGGTTAAGACGGTAACCATGAGGAATGCCAGCAACCTGGCGGAGGGTTTAACTGCGGTAATCGCCATCTTCATCGCTCTCCCTGCGGTGGATATTTTCCCGGACGCGCTGATAGCGCCCCAGATAAATCGTGACTCTGTCGTCAGCCTGTTTCTGCGCATCCAGCGGACGCAGCACAGCGGTACGGCCGAGCTGGACGGCATGCTCCTGCTGGCAGCAAAGTTGCGCATCCGGCAGTAAATGGCGGGCGACGCAAAGCTGCAGCCGCACGTCAAGATGAGATCCGAGCCAGACGTGCAGAAGCGCCATCAGGTCGCTGAACAGTTCGCCGCCGGGCAGCCAGCCGCGAACCTCATCAGGCTTTTCCGTGGCCAGCTGCAGCAATACCTGACCGTTCACATCCGTGGCGTGGGTTCCCATCACTGGCCTATGTTGCAGGCTAACCGGCTGACGGACGCTCATCGTTAACGGCTGCGACAAGGGGATCCGGCAGGGATCGTGGTGGTGCACCGTCGCCCGGGTCCCCGGGGCCAGGAGCGCCACCAGCGCCTCCATGCCTTCCCCGGATCTCCCCGGCAGCATCATCACCGGCAGCAGCGCCAGAAATCGCGACAGCGGCGCTGCGGCAACGGCGGCACATCCCGGTATGCCCAGCCCCGCCAGGCCCAGCAGATACTGCGAGATGTTGTCCGTGCCGCCCGCCCGAAAGGTTGCCGGGTAGGAATATTTGCGCCAGATACGGTAATACTGGGCGATCAGCCGATGGTTAAAGATATCGAGGAAATCCTCGGTGGCCTCGACGCCTTCCCGCCGTTGCGCAATGTCATCGCTATAGTGGGTCGGCAGCGGGGATTCCACGCCGTAGAGTCCCATAAAAGTCACGCGAACCGCCGGCGGACGGGGCGGTTCAGGATCGTCCATTCCACGGATTTCGCCAGCCGGAAAGCCCATCCCCGGATGCGGGCGAAAGCGTATGGGTTCATCACCTAATAGCCAGCCGCTGCCGATGATCGGCGCCTTCGGATGGTTCTTCTCCAGCAACTGGCAGAAGCGGTAAAAATTCATGTACGGCAACTGAGGCCGGAGCTGCGCCATCAGCCGGGCAGGCGCAGACTGTGATTCTCTTTCCACCGGATACATTTCCCTTCAGGTTGAACAATGAGCGTCAGCTGGTTGAACTGATTCATATCGGCATACAGTGCGAAAAAGCGGTTGAGCATATCGCCAAACAAGTGGACATCGCCCGCACCGGTAAATCCGCTACCGTCGAGCGTCACTTCGATATCCAGCCCGCGCAGCAGGAAGCCCTGCTCGAAACGCTGAATTCGGTGATGGCTGACCGCCAGAATGGCGTCCAGACGGCGATTATTGAGCTCATCCTCCCGCCAGTTGTAGAGCGACAGCGTGCCGCGCAGCACCTCGGCGCTGCTCATCATGTTGAGAAAACGGGTGCCCAGATGGCTCATGACCCGCCAGTGGTAGCGGTCTTCCGCCGGGGGATAGGCCGGCAGCGTGGGCCTACAGAGATTGCGGACGGTAAGCGGCGTGGCTGATATCGACTCACAGCGATCCAGCAGCGTGCTCTGTAGCGCCCGGCGCGGCAGCTGGCCGTTAGTGCCGGTGATGCGCAAGGAGACCGTTTCCCGCGCCAGCTCCCGGTCAGCCTCCCATTGCTGTCCGCCGAGGATAAGCCAGGTATCGTGCATGCCGGTTACGCCCCGTTTTACGCGGGTGTGGTAGTAGCGCTCAGGAGCATGGCGACGCATCATCCCGCCCTGGTGACGAAAGCGGGTGAAAGGCACATAGCGCGCCTCCCCGGTGCGCCCGGAGCCGGTCACGCTGTCGACAGAATAGATTTCGGTATGCCCGTCCTGCAGGCGCTTCGGACGCAGGAGGTATTCGCTCTCCAGCCCGCTGATGGTCAACGGATCGGCCTCAAGGGTAAACAGGTTAATCACCGGCACACAGTGCAGGCGCAGGCTGCTTGCGCTGACGGGTAAATCATTTTGCCAGACCTCGCTGAACACCACCTCAAGCGTGAAATGCGATATCCCCGCCGGCAGGGTGATGTTTTCCAGGCCATTTAGCTGCACGAACATAAATTTTTCGCGAAAGGTGAAATACTCGAGCAGCAGCTGATAGCCGTTGAAAGCGCTCTCCCCCTTCGGCCATAAACGATCCTCCTCGCTGAATCCCCCCGGGGAAAAATAGCCGTCGAGGCTTACCCGCTCTGTCTGACCCGGCAGACGCAGGTACAGCGCGGCCTGGCGTCGGGTCAGCCACAGATGGAGGGCGCTGCCGGTAACGGCGTCTTCCCCCAGGTACAGCGCCAGGCGGCGGAGATCGGTCTGCGACCAGTCAGCCAGCTCGCTACAGGCGAATCGTAGTCGCAGGGCCGAACGCCCGTCCGGCTCCGCCGTCATCATCGCCTCATCTATCGCCAGCGGGTTAAGCGTCAGATCGCGGGTGGTTCGGTACCGGCACACGGTATTTTTCGGCCCCAGTGGGCGGGAGCTAATCTCAAACCCGGCGGGCACCGTTTCCGCTATCTTCATCGCCGGCAGCGTTGGGGTCAGCGCCACGATCGATAGCGATGGAATAGTGCGCAAATAGTGCGGCCACAGCATGCTGACCAGCCCCTCGGTCAGCTCCGGCAGATCATCATCAATTTTTTCGCGCAAGCGACCTACGGAAAAGGCAAAGCCTTCAAACAGGCGCTCAACGTAAGGGTCCGGCGTACCGGCTTTATCGAGATCCAGCATCGCCGCCCGATCGGGGTGAGCCTGCGCGAACGCTTTTGCCGCCTCGCGCAGGTGCGCATTTCAGCATCAAAATATCGCAGGGTTAAATCGTCCATTATGAATATTCCCTTATTCGTCTACAGGGAGACACGCAGCATGGCTGCGCGGTCAGATTAGTTGGCCGTCGGGCGGCCATGAGCGAAGGAGGCCTGGCGTTGCAGGTTAACGCCAATCAGTGAGGGAGAAGGTTCAGTATCCCTCTTCGCCGGGTATATCGTCGGTCAGCGGAACACGTTCAGCAGACGCGCGCACGCTGAATATCGTCTCCGGTAGCGTAAAGTTTCGCAGCGCCAGCAGCGCCAGCGGTCCTTCCCCCGCCTCGGTACGCAGCGTGTAGTTCAGCAACAGACCATCCGGCGCTTTCCAGCTCAGGCTCCAGCTGCTGCTCGTTCCGGGATAAGCGCTGACCACCGCCTTATCCAGCAGACGGATCCACCCCCAGGCGCCCGGGAAATCGCCATACTGGCGTGTGCCCGCCCGGGTACTGATCCAGCTCAGACTGGCGCCCGGCGCTTCGGTGTCAGCGGGCCAGCTGAACCGCCGCCAGACCGGCATCTGGTTCATATAGACAAGTTTCTGACTGTCGATGACCAGCTCCGTCTGCATCACGCCGTCCGCCGTGCCGGGGCGAAGCGCAAAATGCAATCCCGCTTCGCCGTTGGCGAACGCGACGTCGGAGAGATGGCTCAGGGTATTCATCGCCTGCAGAAAGGCCGGGTTAAACGTCAGCCCCTGAGCATTGATACTGTCCGCCATCCAGCGGCTCCCCTCTTTATGCAGCACGCCGTTCAGCCGGGTCTGCAGAAAGCGGGCGATGCGCCCGGTCTCGCTGTTGAGGTATTTTGCCAGCAGCGGCAGAGAGACTTCACTGCTGGTATTTTTAAAGGGGTAGCGACCGCCAAAAGCGCTATTCCAGTCCTCCACCACTGCGCTGCGCCACTGGGCGTTGAGGCTTTCCGCCGCCGGGGTCAGCACCTGCTGCCAGGCCTGTTTCATCGGGCGAACAAACAGCGTCTGCCCAAATCCACTCCACTCCTGGCCCAGCCCCGCCGCCACCAGGCTGCCGTAGTCGCGCGTTTCGGTTAAATCCACGGCCTTGCCCTGGAATACCGTCTGCGCAAGCAACCGGGTCATCGCCTGCGGATCGGTGGCGTTGGTGACCTGCTGCAGGCGCAGACGCACCTGGGTGACGCGGGTCAGGAAGGTCTGCAGGCTAAGACGGCTGGTGGGTGTCCCGCCGTCGCGATTGTCCAGCAGCGCCAGTACGGGCCCGAAGGTGGCATCCAGAGGACCGCGCGCGCCGGACTGCTGATCGATGGCGGGTGGGTTGTCACGGTTGAACAGCTGCCTGGCCGATTTGACCAGCGAATCGGCGATGGCTTCCCCGGTCTGGCCGGTTCGCCCCTGCACGCTCAGGGTGTTCATCAGCGCCACCAGCGGCGACTGGCGCACATCGGCCATCAGGGTCAGCTGGTCAATGGCATCAGAGAGGGTCGCCGCGCGCTGCCAGCGCAAACTGTTGAGAAAATCCAGCCAGGCGCCGCTAAAGTCAGCGAAATAACGCTCCGCCAGCCGGGCTCGCAGAGTTTCCGGCGACGTCGACTGCGCGGCAGGCTGCTTCGTGTCGCTCAGCACCCAGTCCATTTCATCGCGGCGTTCCGCGACCACTTTCTCAATGGCCGGCTGTACGGCCTGCTCCCAGGCCTGACGGGTAAACATGCCCGGCACCACCTCATCAGTGCTGAACAGACGCGAAGCATCGGTGTCGGCAGTCATATCCGCCAGGCGCATATCGGCATACTGATTCGCCACCTGCGCGAGCATCTTCTGGTAAAGCGTGGACTCACTGTTGCGCTGGCCCATCTGTCGAATTAACCGTGTGCGCACCTGGCTGACCAGACCATCATCGACAGGCAGACGCCACTGCGGATGCGACACCAGACTGGCGGCATAAAATGCCAGCAGCGAAGGGCCGCTGCCCTGCCAGACGGCGTCGGCGATGCCTGAGCGCTGCGGCCAGTCCTGCATTAGCGTAGTGGCGAACCACGCGGCGTCCATTTTTTCCGGGCGGGTCAACATCAGATATTGTTTCAGTTGTCCGTAAGCGGTCTTCGTCATCTTCTCACGCAGTGGGCTGTCCGGCGGCAGCTGCACGAAGGCGGTGAGCTGCTCTTCCAGATGATGCGCCGCCGCATCGCGCAGCAGCGGCTGCGCCCTCTCTCCGTAGCGCGGGAACAGCGCCGCCAGCAGGTCATCGTTCTGACTGAGGCCAGCGCGGAAGTACCACGGCGCGCCGTGCTGCGAGCGGTATTCCAGTTGAGAAAGCGTTTTCTGTAACGCGGAGAGCGCATGCAGGCGTACGGCCAGCGGCTGTTTCTCCGCTGAGGCCAGCCGCACCTGCTCCTGTGCGATCGCCACCAGGTGGCGGTTGGCGATAAAAGAGACTGTCATTGAGGCGGCCCAGAGTAACATCAGGGCGGCAGTGGAGGCAGAGACAGCTCTTCGCCAGGGAAAGCCGATCTTTCGTGCTTTTAAGCCGGATGCCCTGAGAGATTCCAGTAGCACGTCCCAGCGTTTATCGTGGCGCCAATGATGCTTCAGGCTGTGCGACGCCTGCGGCGATGACGGGCTGAACACAACGCCGGCTAACGGTAACGCACGATGAGGTTCCAGAAACGTCGACAGGGGAACACTAATCCGCTCCGGCTGCCGCGTGAGTTGGTCCGCCAGGCCCAGAAGAAAATGATGCTGCGGATTACCCGTGACCTGTTGTACTCCAGTCTCTAACAGTCTTGAAGGCAACGCCGAAAGTAACTGGCGCATCTGCGACGACTGACAGTCTGGCGGGAAGAGACTGCCGACAGATTGCACGATGCGCCCGGCCTGATCATCCGCCTGGGGATGCAGCGACCAGACATACAGTGGTACAGCCCACCCTAGCAGTGAGAAACGTTCAGCCAGATCATGGGCAATGTTATCTATATCCTCCATGGACAACAAAGCGGGGGATACGTGCTGATTGGCTGCGGGCAGATGATCAAACGCAGAAGTGACCCACACCAGCCCATTCACAGGGGGGAAAAAGCGTTTACGCAAAGCAAAAAGCCAGTCATTATCCGACGCGCTCTGGGGTTCCCCACCCCAAAGCAATAATGTGTCTCCATTCTCCTGCCAGTACTGGCTACTCAGGCCCGGTGCAAGGCGTTCAACATCCGCCACGCTTCCCGTGAGCATCAGAATGGTCATTTTGCCAGCCCCAAAGCGACCATACTGGCGACGCAATGTCTGCCTCATCTCAATAACTGCGCGGTGACTCTGGGAAGCCGGCTTCAGATGCTGACCACTTGTCAATGGCGCCCCCTGCCCCTTCAGATGGCGGCCGAGTATGAACTGCACAATACGGCCGCCATAACGAAAAAGCAGAATAAGGATCCCTAAGCCCAGGCAGAAATAGAGTTTCGCTTGCAGCGTATTCAATCCAATCTTGTCGCCATAGTGATATATCCCCCACAATATTGCGCCAGCTATCAGCATCAGCACCCCAAAACGGCTACCTAAGCGCAATATGCTATCCGTTGCATTCATCCTTATTTCCTGCAGTAAGAAGATTCGAGAAAGATTCAGACCCACCACCAGGGGCTGATATGACCGTCTGATGAGATAGTGTGTAGTCACGAGGCTTGCCGCCTCTCAGGCAGCGCGAACGGGCCTGGCCTGGTGAAGCTCTGATGATAGTGGTAATGGGGTGATCACCGTGGCCCATAATGGTTGGTCGGCAAAACCGTCGCCACTCACAATGAGTTGAGATTTATCGTCACCGTACCGCACGATTGCTCCAGCGATCGCGACCCAGGGGGCTGCGACGCCTGGATAACCCAGGCTACTGTCCAGGTTGTAGAAATCACGACCGATATTGATCGGGCTCGACAACGCGATCAATCCCGTTGCGATGGGCTGATGATAGTTCATCTTGATACCCACCAACCAACCGGCAGGCACGGCCTCCGCGGGTAACGCGGCCCAGTCAAACGCGCGCGCAAAGGCATAATGAAACGCCTCGTGGCTTATCCCCTTCACCTGCTCTGGTCGGTGGAGAAGCGCCAGTGGCATAAGATCCGCCGCGACCTGAGGACTGGCAAGCAACAGGCTAACCACCGTTTCTGCCGTTCCCTCAACCTGTTTGGGAGCAACCTGTAGCGCCACAATCAGCATCAGGGATGGCTCTGTCATCGGCTGATCCAGCCAGTGGTCTATCATCTGCAGTCCTTTGCCTTCCAGATACGTCACCGGTTGCCGGATGTGACTGTTCGCCAAACACTGGCGCCAGATCGACTGTATCTCGCTGACGGGCATACTGCTGTCGCTCTCTATGATTAATGACAGCGGTATCTCTGCAGGAACAGATGCCAGTACAGAAGTCAGCTCATTCAACGTATTGCTCATGATGCGCTTAACCAACTGTTCGGGCGTTTCGTCGCCGATACGCAACAGCCGACTATGTCGTATACCTTCGTCACTCCACCAGGAAGGCTGCGTTTTTAAAGCCGGGGTATTGTTTCGTAATGCCTCTCTCTGCCCCTTACCGTCCTGATCATCCGGGAGACGTAATGCGGTGTGTAAGCTTACGCCCAGGATTGCCAGGTGGCGCCGCCCTCTCTGGATTTCACGACTCCAAATCTGTTCACGATCGTTATCCCAGCCATCAGCCATTGACTGTAACCCTTTATACCAGGCGATACGCAACGCCAGCAGAATAAGCCAGAGTAATGCCGGTAATATCAACGCCGTTTGCCAAAAATCCGCGGTGTTTATTTGGAGTTTATCTTTATTGCTCATAATGGCCCAGCAGGTGCCCGCTGCCAGCCAACACAGCAAAAACAGCAACCAAACCCACCACGCCGGTGCTCGAGGCCGTTGGGCAGGCGGGGGAATACGTTTTAAATCGACAGGCATCGTTAGCGCACCCTGGCTTGTGGCAGGCTCGACAGCAATACACAACCACAAGCACAACGGTGGCCATGGAACGCAACCGGTATGCCATGATCGCTAAAAGTAGGATGCCCTTCGGCAATCACCGTCGGACCATGGCCTTTGATCGGACAACTGACGGGATCGCCCAGCCGCGCCACGCCGATACCACCAAATTTCATATTACTGGAACCACGGAGCACTTTCCCGCCCCCGGTATGCGTATCGCCTGTACGAATAATTCCTTTCATAACTTTATTTACCTTGTAGCATTTAAGGAAAATAAATAGCTGCGATAATTAGCAATTTTTTGCGCAGCCATTTTCTCAATATCAGAGTTATAACGCGCGAGAAAGTTTCTCCAGCTTAAGCAGACTTAAAAGTTCGGAATCGTTTAGATGGAAAATCAGTTCATCCGGCAGACGACGATAGAAATCTGGCAATTCAGTCAATTGATAGAAGAAATTATTTTCATTGAATTCTTTAATCCTCGTGAGTTCGGGCATCAATTCCATCATCGGCACATCCGCAGAATAACCATGCCGAACTTTAGCCAGATTACTCATTTTTTTGATGCAGCCTTCACATCCTTCATTAATGCCTTTTTCCCACAAACGATAGGCATCTACTCTCCTGCCTTCCATATCGGCAAGCAACCCAAGATGATCATAAGCCTCTGCATAACCTTGCCCTACCGCACATGCCAGCAACTGCTTACCTAATGGGTGCAATTCCTGAACCCTGACAACAATAGTTCCCCCTACTGCTGACATGGCCTGTGGACTGCCACGCTTGATGGCTTCAGCATACAAGTAGTACATTGTTTCATCGTCTCGACCAAACAAATACGACGCATATTTGTAGGCAGCAATAGGGATGCCCCGAGAAACGAGTTCGTGGAGTTTGGTGGAAGCAACCTCTATCGGAGTCTCCACACTCGGGTATTTTATTGCCCAGACACTATTTACATATGCGGCCTTCCAGCTTCCGGCTTTTATTGCTGTTGCAAGCAGTCCTTCACGTTTTTGCTTATGTTCAGGACTGTTCCAGAAACCCTTTATTTGATCTCCCTCAGAAGTATACTGAACCAGTTCACTGAACGCCTTTGCAGCACTCTTATTTTCTTCAGGTGTAAATCCAGACGCGTTATGACAGACAAATTTCATACTCTGAAAATACTTCATCAAACCCGGATCAGGATTTATTTGCCCAGCCGAATCCACCCACTTCGGCGAATGATTAAAATCTTCTAAATTAGACTGCCCCGCTGCTATTCCTGAGAAGAAAATAAAAAAGCCGATTAAAAATTTACGCATATGATTTGTCCTTAAATTTATAGGTATTAATGCCAGCGATAACTCGCCGTAAGAAGAGATTTATGCCTCGCCCGTCAGTCGCCAGAACACTAGCTCTCTCCCCGCAGCTATTTATCGCGAAGCGAGCAGGAGCGCAGGCGGACAAGATTTATCTTTTCCATCGGTATGATGTCTCACTCGCGGAATAAACGGATGGCACGTTCGTTCGGCCCTTCACGGGGCCGCCACGCTGTCCTTCTCGAAGTCCGGTGACGTCGGCAACGGCCTGCCCGTTGCCGGGTTCAGCTGTTTCGCTTTCGCCAGTTTCTCTATCAGCGCTGCGCTGGGTTCTGGCGGCGGGATATTGGCCTCCCGTTCCTCCAGCCACTTCAGCTTGCCGTCCCATTCCGGCAGCGGCGCCGGCGGCAGCGGCAGCGGCAGCGGCAGCGGCAGCGGCACGATATCGTTGATTTCCGGGACGACAGGCTGAGCCCATGAGTATTTTGCCAGCACAGCGCCTATCTGCTCATAACGACGGGCACGCTCCGGGTCTTTCTCCAGTGCCAGATAGAACAGCCTGTCCGTTGGTTCAGGTCCGGAAAATCCGTGCATCAGGAAACCGGCTGAGGTTGAATCTCCTGCTGCAACGCCCAGTTGGAAAACCTCAACTGCCTCCGGATATTTTTTGTAAATTGCAAGCATATTTCCTAACGAATTAGCCGCTTTTCCCTCACCTTGTAGGGCAGCGCATCGAAACATCTGCATGGCTACCTGAGGAGCTCTTTTGGCCGGAAATAGTTTTTCGCCTAAAAAAGCCTGCGCCTGAGGATTCCCTTCATCTGCCGCCTTACGATAGTAACGCAGCGCCATCTCCGGGTCCTGCGCCAGTCCTGCCGCACCGTGCTCCAGATAGATGGCAATAAAGTAGTAGCCGGCGGCCACCTTCGCATCAATCAGTTGCTGACTCAGGCGCAGACGTTCATGGCTGCTCAGCGCAAAGCGCCCGCGCAGCGCGCCATTCTGCAGATTAATACTGGCTTTATAATGACCGTTTTCCGCCGCTATCCGGTACAGACGGGCAATTTCCGCATCCACCGCTTTATCCCGGTTAACCAGATTATTTTTTTGCAGCCAGCGGGCATATTTAAACAGGACATCGGTATCCGCAGACGCCTCAGGAATAATCTGGTGTTTACAGGTAAACGCCAGGTTGGTATTAATATCAGTCAGCGGATTCATCGGCGCGTCCTTGTGGGTATTGTTCTGGTCACAGGCGGTCAGTACCAGGCAGAATAAAAGTAAGAGTCGTTTCATCAGTCCAGATCGCTCAGTGTAGGCTTGCTATAATAGAATTTAATTAGTGAAGCTTCAGGTCTGCCTTTCCCTGTACCCTGTAGTTTTGCATTGGCATTAATAAGATCTTCCCAGGCCTTAAAAGCATCCTTCGCATCATCCTGCCCCCCTCGTCCGTTAGTATGCATATTCCATAACCGCCGTCGTAAATCCCGCGTCACGCTGGCCCATTCATGGGCAATATTCATTTCACTGTCCACCTGCATACTGCGCGTGTTGATATTCGCTGAACCGTGGGTGGTAAATACATCATTCACAATCATCAGCTTCGAGTGAATATATACCGGCACCCATTCCTCCGGTGGTGAGTCCGGAGACACCAGCGAGCAGATATGAACCTTCAGTCCAGGGCGTTCCTCCGGCAGGATTTCACTGCTCTGAATTTCATCGGCCTTCTTTTTAAAATCAGAAATTTTCTCACTCATCTCGCGATTACGTTTATTGATATCTCCGGGGTCGATATAACCAACAGAACCACCGAACGTTGCGTTGCTGAGTTGTCCGATCTTACGCAGTTTTGTCACTTCAGGGATAATGTTTGCCCGACCCAGCACCTCAAGCATCCGCTGGGTATTCACCGTACCCGCCCCAATGCCTTCATCGGTTACGTTAGTCACAACAAACAAATGCAGTTCGCGTCCCACTTTACTCTGTCTTTCCGCAACCTGATTAATTAACTCTGCCAGCGGCGGCCAGCGAAAATACTGATTTTCGATATAGATAAACTGCGTCGCATTATTTACGGCCTGCAGATAAAGCGTTTCAATATCATGCTTTCCTGCCTGCGCCTGAGTACGCAACAGTTGCGCCATCACCGGCGTACCGTGTAGCGCACGCAGTTTCAGCTTTTTCGCGATGGACACGCTATCACGGATAGTCAGCAGATCCTGACCGGTTTCCTTCTCCCACGCCATGGCAAAATTATGATGCAGATGCTCCAGAATCGGGCCAGTTACCCGACTGGAGATATCCTGCCGCGGCAGCTTACCGTTAGCGCCTAAGCGGGGATCCATATTGTTGCCCGGGCGAAACAGTGCTGAATGTTTATCCGTATCCCAGTACTCATCAAGCATGTTGTGACCCATAACAAAACCAACCGCAGACTCCGGCAGTTCGTAGTCAACCAGCACCGTTTTTTGATGATGGGTCACGGTACCCGCAAGAGTAAGCATCGTGTCCGGGCTGATATCCGGATCAAGCGCCATATTCGCAGCGCGATAGGCAATTTCAGCTCTCTCCAGGAAATTAAACCCGCGCCCGACAAACAAAGGAGAAAGTGAGCTTAATTTTTCTTGTCGTTGCGCTATGGGTGCGGCAGCAATTTCCGCTATCCCGGCCTGTCCCTTTTTTAACTGATGATCGGACCATTCCCCTGACAGAGAATACTGACGGAACCATTGTCGGTCATAGTCATAACGTTCATCCGTAGTACTCTGGCCTTTCCGGTCCTTATAACGAATGACTCCCTTACCCGGTAAATTGGCCTCTCCTCCCACACCTGCGGCATTACAGGGCATTTCCCAGCCCAGAATACGCACCTGGACTTTTTTTGTTTCCGCAATCTTGCAAAGTAATTCGCCGATACACAGCGACTGACCATCACGGATAAAGTACATCGAAGGCTGAAATCCCCAGCAAATAATATCCACCGTTTTCTGTGCATTCATGATGGCATGATAAACGGCAGCAAACGCTTCTTCCCCGTTTACCAGCGGCTTATAGGTCGCCGGCATCGGTGAGTATTCTGTATTCTGCACAAACCAGGGAGAGGTGATCATACATTGACGGGTGTCAACCGTGGCAATCGGGGTAATAATGTCTTCCTGAGTCATTATATTTTATCCTTTTAAGTGAGACTTTTGCCATTCAGCGAGGAAATTACCGTCGTGGCAGTCTCCTTATTTTTATCTTTCCGTTATAAGTTTTGGTTTCAGCGTCTTTATTGCAGGGCTTTCTTTCTGTTTGTGATGGTTCAGGGACCGGGCAGGAAAAAACGCTTTTTACTGGCCAGCTGACCTGTTGTATTTCCCGGAGTCCGGTGACGTCGGCAGCGGCCTGCCCGTTGCCGGGTTCAGCTGTTTCGCTTTCGCCAGTTTCTCTATCAGAATCGCATCAGGCGCTGGCGGCGGGATATTGGCCTCACGTTCCTCCAGCCACTTCAGCTTACCGTCCCATTCCGGCAGCGGCGCCGGGGGCAGCGGTACGATATCGTTAATTTCCAGGACCGTGGGGCTGGCGTAGGAATAACGTCCCAGAACATCACCTATTTGCTCGTAGCGTCTGGCTCGCTCAGGATCTTTCTGCTGGGCTAGGTAATACAGTTCATCAGTGAATTCTGGACCACTAAATCCATGTTCTAAGAAACTCGCTGAGCTCTCATCACCAGCTGCAATCCCCATTTGGAAAGCTTCTATTGCTCTCCGATAATGACCTCCGCCCTGTAAGTTAACCCCCAGCATTACCGCCGCCTTCCCCTCTCCCTGTTCCGCGGCACAGCGCCGCATCTGGCGTGCAATATCGGGCGCCCTGTCCACCGGCGCCAGCTTACCCCCCACATATGCCTGCGCCTGCGGATTGCCCTCATCCGCCGCCTTACGGTAATACCGCAGGGCAAGCTCGGGATCCTGCTGCAGTCCCGCGACGCCCCGTTCAAGATAGATAGCGGTCAGGTAGTAACCGGTCGCCACCCCGGCGGCGATCAGCTGCTGGCTCAGCCGGAACTGCTCATGGCTGCTCAGCGAAAACTGCCCGCGCAGTGCACCGTTCTGCAGGTTAATGCTGGCCTTATAGTGCCCGTTCTCCGCCGCTATCCGGTACAGTCGTTCGGTTTGCGCATCGACGCTCTTGTCCTGCTTCAGCAGATTATTTTTCTGCAGCCAGCGGGCATATTTAAACAGGACATCGGTATCAGCAGACGCCTCAGGAATAATCTGGTGTTTACAGGTAAACACCATGGCGGCGCTTATATCGCTCAGCGGCTCTGATGATGCCTCCTTATGGGCGCTTTTCTGGTCACAGCCTGACAGCAGCAGGCTGCCCAGCACTATCCATGTCTTTATCCCTTTCATTCCCTGACGCCCTCCTTTTCCTTTTCATCTGCAGAGCTTACGCCTCACCGACACGGCGCCACACCGTCTCCTGCTCCTCCACGACCAGTCTGTCACGCAGTGGCCAGGGACGTGGCCGAACGAAGGTTACCTTCTCCACCGGCATGATGTCTCCCTCGCGGAAGTAACGGATGGCATGTTCGCTCATCCCTTCACGGGGCCGCCACGCCGGCTGCCAGTAGCCGCTTTGCGGGCAGGGCTCGCCGCTGCGGCACTGCAGCCGCGCCACGCTGTCCTTCTCAAAGTCCGGTGACGTCGGCAGCGGCCTGCCCGTTGCCGGGTTCAGCTGTTTCGCTTTCGCCAGTTTCTCTATCAGAATCGCATCAGGCGCTGGCGGCGGGATATTGGCCTCACGTTCCTCCAGCCACTTCAGCTTACCGTCCCATTCCGGCAGCGGCGCCGGGGGCAGCGGTACGATATCGTTAATTTCCAGGACCGTGGGGCTGGCGTAGGAATAATTGCTCAGGATCTTCGTTATCAGTTTATAGCGCCGGGCACGTTCCGGATCCTTCTGCTGAGCCAGATAATACAGTTCATCAGAAGATTCGGGGCCATCAAACCCATGACTTAAAGCAAGCGCTGAGGTGGTGTCTCCAGCCGCCACACCTAACTGGAAAGCTTCAAGCGCATCCTGATACCGCTTGTTGATTTTCATATCAATGCCAAGCTCACCTGCCGCTTTACCATCACCCTGTTCAGCAGCACAACGTAGCATCTGGCGTGCAATATCGGGCGCCCTGTCCACCGGCGCCAGCTTATCCCCCACATATGCCTGCGCCTGCGGATTGCCCTCGTCCGCCGCCTTGCGGTAATACCGCAGGGCAAGCGCCGGATCCTGCTGCAGCCCCGCGACGCCCCGTTCCAGATAAATAGCGGTCAGATAGTACCCGGTCGCCACCCCGGCAGCGATCAGTTGCTGGCTCAGCCGGAACTGCTCATGGCTGCTCAGCGAAAACTGCCCGCGCAGTGCACCGTTCTGCAGGTTAATGCTGGCCTTATAGTGCCCGTTCTCCGCCGCTATCCGGTACAGTCGTTCGGTTTGCGCATCGACGCTCTTGTCCTGCTTCAGCAGATTATTTTTCTGCAGCCAGCGGGCATATTTAAACAGGACATCGGTATCAGCAGACGCCTCAGGAATAATCTGGTGTGCGCAGGTAAACGCCAGGGCGGCATGAGTATCGGAAAGGGGATTCACAAATAAGTCCTTTTTAGCAGACGATGCGCTGTGCTGGATACAAGTTATCAGTATCACAATTAATATTAACTGGCGCATCAATCCAGATCCTTAAGTTCGTTTTTGGCGTAATAAAACGCAATCAGCGGGGCAATAGGCTTTTGATGGTTTTGCTGGCGTTTTTTATTTTCACTTAGAATATATTCCCATGCATCAAACGCATCAGAAGCATTGTCCTGCACGCCTTTCCCGCTGGTATGCAACCCCCACAGACGTCGCCTTAAATCCCGGGTCACACTGCCCCACTCATGTGCAATATTCATTTCACTGTCCACCTGCATACTGCGGGTATTAATATTCGCCGAACCATGTGTTGTGAAAACGTCATTAATGATCATCAGCTTGGAGTGGATATAAACTGGCATCCAGTTATCCACGGGAGAGTCCTGAGCCACCAGTGAGCAGATATGTATTTTCAGGCCGGGTATTGGTACCATTGGAATATCGCTATCTTTTAACTCTTCTGCTTGTTTTAGCTTTGCTTCATATTCTTTCTGCCGGCGGATAAACTCTTCATTAATCTGCGCCTGGGTGGCCGGATTGCGGGACCAGGCGAGAGAGGCGAATTTGCCTGGATCTTCCTCCCTGATCTTCTCTATCATTCGGGACCGGGTCACGCCTGGAATCGTATTGGCGCGCCCCAGGCTTTCCAGCATACGCTGGGTATTTACCGTACCCGCCCCAATCCCCCCTTCCGTGACATTGGTGATAACAAATAAATGTAACGATCCGTCTTTTTCTGGCGTTCGTCCTTTATCAATCTGCACGTGCGCCGCTTTTTTTATAACTTCCGCCAACGGTGGCCAACGAAAGTACTGGTTCTCAATATAGATAAACTGTGTGCTATTGTTGACTGCCTGCAGATAGAGTTTTTCGATATCACGTTTATTCTCCTGCGGCTGCGTGCGCAGGAGCTGGGCAAGTATCAGGGTACCACACTCTTTCCGCGGTTTAAGGCGTTTCGCCATCTCAAGGGCCTGACGCTTTTTGATAAGGTCCTCCCCGGTTTCCTTACACCATGCTTTGGCAAAATTTTCGTGCAGATGTTCAAGAATGGGTCCCGTCACCTGACTGGAAATATCCTGCCGGGGTAAAAAGCCGCGAGAGCCTTGATCAGGTCCCCAGGGGGCCGGGCCCCCGAGCCGATTCTGGGAAGAGTGCGCATCGGTATCCCAGTACTCATCGAGCATATTGTGTCCCATGACAAAACCGATGGCGCTTTCAGGTAATTCATAGTCCACCAACACCGTTTTCTGATGATGGGATGGCGCTAGCGTCATTATCCCCACCGAGCTGGCACTGAGCCCTTTATCGAGAGCCTGATATCTCGCCCGCCAGGCGATTTCCGCACGTTCTACTTTGTTAAACCCGCGGCCCACAAATAGGGGATTGACAGTCCACTGATTGAACTGCTTATTGATTGTGCTGGCTAAAAAGTTGCTGGAATCCAGCAGATCGTCACTATATGAATGACGGGTAAACCAATCGAGGTCAAAAGCATATTGTTCGTCTGTCGCGCTCTGCCCGGCGCGATCCTGAAGATGCAGGATCCCCTTTCCGGGAAGGTTTGCCTCGCCGACAACCCCGGCGGTATTAAACGGCGCCTCCCACCCCAGTATACGCACCTGAACCTGTTTTTCCGCAAGCAGACAGAGCAATTCCCCGATGCGCAGCGCCTGTCCGTCACGAATAAAATACATGGATGGTTGAAACCCCCAGCAGATAATATCCACCGATTTTTGCGCCTTTTCGATGGCTCGATATACCGCCGCAAAGGCCTCCTCACCGTTTACCAGCGGCTTATACGTCGCCACTGCCGGTGGGTATTCCGTATTCTGAACAAACCAGGGCGAGGTGATCATACATTGGCTGGTGTCAACCGTAGCAACCGGGGTAACAATATCATTGTGACTCATTGACTTTCTTCCTGTTCAATATGGTCATCGAGCAAATCCGCGTAAGTATTACGATGCTCCGTATGTGAGGAGGGAGGGTTAATATCAGATGCAGCCTGCGAGGTATGGTGGTGAAAGCCGCGATTAGCGAGTTCACCCTGTTCAGGGCGACTGTACGCTTCGGCAACGGGTATCTGATAGCTGACGCCATTAGCCATCTCCAGCCTGTAACTTCTGGTCACGACCTGGTGATCGACTGATATCTGGCCTCTTTCATCTAGCACCCCTTGTTTCAACAGGGCGCCATCGGCATACAGGGTATATGGCATCCCGGCCCAGCTGCTTTCCGACGCATTTGGCGACTGTGCCACGTTCAGTTTCAGCGATTGCCTTACGGTGGACTGAAGTGGCGGATAATCCGGATGATCGGCCTTCATGCTGGCGGGTCCGCTATAGGAAAAATCCGCGGCTTTGACGTCGACATCACCGCCAGTACCGAGCTCAATCCGATAGGGATCGAGGGTGATATAGCTTCCTCCAGCGTTAATGATGATTTTTTTCTTTGCCACAATGTGAATTTCGCTATCAGTACTGACAATCTCCAGATCCTTGCGCGCCAGGAGCTGCAACTGATCGTTTTGCGCCTGAATAGCCACGGGCCCCTGATTGGCGATTAATTTCATCCCCAGCTTGCGGACAAACAGGCTCAGCCCTTCCCCCACGCCAATAAACAGCCGTTTCATTACGCCCATATCGGCATCTGCCCCGGCATTGAGCATCAGATTGCGACGTGCGGTTAGTTGCAGATGCTTGCCACTGGCGAGAGCCACACCATTTGGTGCGCTGAGCACGGCAACCGCCTCCCGTAGCTGATCAATTTGCTCACGCATAAAAGCTAACTGTTGTTCAACCTGGGCTGGGTCGGCTTTAGCCGACTGGGCATCACGCGATAGCGAGTCCATCTCATCACCTGCCTGCTTAAGCCTGTCCAGGGTATCCTGCATTGCAAGTATCTTGCCGCTGGCGGTTGACTGTTTATCTGCGGTGATAAAGATCCCTTTCCCCGCCCGTATCGCCCCCCATTTATCCGTCCGGAGCTCAAACCCCTCGCCCCGCAACTCCCTCTGCGCATTCACGTTATGCCCCAGGTTGAGCTGCGTCTTGCCGCCGTACTCGGTGCTGAGCTTGATATGCTCCTCGCCGCGCTTATCCTCCATTCGCAGCTTATTGTTGGTCGGAGTACGAATCACATTGCGGGTGCTGTTTTTCTCCGTCACAGGGTCGACATGCCGCGAGTCGTGCAGCGCATGCGCAATATACGGCCGGTCAGGGTCGCCTTCGTGGAAAGCAATCGCCACCTCCGTGCCCTGGATCAGCGGGAAGTGAAAGCCGTACACGTCGCCGCCGTAGGGTTTGGCGAGACGCACCGGCATGCTTTCCTGACCCTGCCCTTTCTCATCTCTGTCAGGGTCAAATTTCACCCGGTACAGGCCGGACGCATCCTGCCAGGCGTAGATATCATTCGCTTTCGCGCTGGTCACCCGCGCCGTCATGGTGCCAGTCACCTTCGGGCGCGGCAGCAGCGGCGGACGCCAGCACAATGTTTCGCTGTAGGGCACCGCCAGCAGGGACACCCGCAGCGCCTCCCGGCGGCTGGCGGTAAAACCGGTGCCGGTGATTAACAGCGGATCCTGTACGGGCGCAGGCAGGGTCGACGGCAGGCTGTCGGTAACGGTCAGCACCTGGGCCGGCGCCAGCCAGGCTGCAGTACTGATCGCGGTAATAAGCGTCTGGTGAGCCAGAAAACGCTCATGGTCGAGGCGGGCATAGAAGTTGGCGGTCTCCGTCTGCGGGTCGATTTTATCGCCACGCTCCCGGTGGCGAAGCTTATAGTGGTATACCTCACCGTAAGTGATGCCTTCACCATTTCCCCGGGTCATATCCGCTGTTGCCGACTGGAGAACGCTCTGCGCATCGCGGGGGTTATAATCCCGGGTAGTGACGTTCGCCTCTACGACGTTGTGGGTGATGCTCAGACCCCATATCGATTCCGCACCGCTGTCGCTCATCCCGGACGGGCTGTTTACAGGAAGTGTTTTATCGAACATCAGCGCCCGCTGCGCGTCGGCGAAGTGGACCACTTCGCTCTGCGCCTCTTCCTGCAGGGTGAAGAAATAAAATATCCCTACCTCTGCCAGCAGGCGCTGGATAAACGCCAGGTCGCTCTCCTGATACTGATTAATTTGCTCGCGCCGTGGATAGTGTTGCTTGAGATAAAACTCATACTCCCAGTCATGCAGGTGATGTTCCTGCAATACCTGCTCCACCACCTCCGGCACCGATTTATTCACGAAAAAACGGTGGCTGCGAAACTGTTTATCCAGTAAGGAGAGGAAGGGTTCGAGGGTTATCTGATATTTCGACTGATCTTCTGAACTGCTGATACGCCGGAAGGCAGTCACCACGCCATGGACGCGTTTGCAGTCCGCCAGCTGCTGCAGTGCGCCGCCGCCCATCGTCAGCATGGCGGGTTTGCTCAGGAGCTGTGAGGCATCAATATTTTTCTCTGCGCTGGTAAACGTAATAGTGTAATAATAAAGTTCACTCAGTTTTTCTGCCCCACTGAATTCTTCCACATCCAGCGATGCGGTACATGAAGGAATATCCAGCTGGTAACGGTTAAGGGTGGTGCCGGTAATTATTGAAGAGGTATCCATTATATTCCTGTTTTACTCCGCTGTAGTGACTATCAAAAATCAATTCACAGGACGCCCTGTTTAATTTTGTTTAATGATAATCATCTCATTCATCATAAATATATTTATGTGCATATCGATATATCAGATACCCCACCAGGAGTTTCGTAACTAAAAGGTAACCCCAGGGATATTTATATTCACTGACTGCGAAATAAAAAAAGCAGCCAGAAACCGGAGCCTTCAACGTTTATCGCCGCCAGCATTTCTCTGCCACTGTCCTTAGCGCTATCCATAATGATCTCCTTTATCCATCCTCTTTCCCGAGCTTCATCCCCGCAGAGGCCCCGCTTAGCCGACAAGATTGACTGGCTGCAGGCACGCTACCGCCCATCGCTGTTTCCTGTTTATCAGGGACCCGTAGCGCACAAGGTCAGGCAGGCAGATTGTTGTTCAACCTCCGCGATCGGGGTCGCTGATTACTCGGTTTCGCTTTTTAATCCGTTAGTCTCTGCTCCTGAGGTATTGGCCGTGCCCGGCGCCAGACAGGCGTCCTTCTGCGGGACCAGACTGATCTCCACCCGGCGATTTTGCGCCCGCCCCTCTGGCGTCTCGTTGCTGGCGACAGGACGACTTGCGCCGTAGCCCTGCACCGCAAAACAGCTCTCCGGCACATCGCCGGTATCGCGTATCCAGTCGCGGACCGCCTCGGCACGCTTCAGGGAGAGTTGTTGATTGGATCTATCGTTGCCGATGCTGTCGGTATGGCCTGCCACCACGATCAGCCAGCCGGGTTTCGCCTTAATGCCCAGCAGCGAGTTCACCAGCAGCTTTGTCGAACCCGGTTTCAGCGTCGATTTGCCGGTATCGAACAGCGCCATGCTATCGAGGCGGATCGTCTGCGGCCCCTGCACAACCTGCTTGATGACCGGACGCGGCGGCGGGGGCGGCGCCCAGTCATTGATAGCGGCTTCAACGAAGGGGATCAGCCGCCCCCCCTGATACAGCCCCAGCCGATAACGCAGCGGCTCCCCCCGGCGCAACCAGTCATCCAGCAGGCGGCTGTCGGCACGCAGACGCTGCTGCGCCTGCAGCTTCGGCGTCGGCGGCGTGCCGCTGAGGCGGTGATACACCGCCAGATGATCGCCGACGCTGCGCACCAGGCGCTGGTTGTTGATAAAGGAAGCCAGCATCGCCAGCGCCAGAAAGAGGAAGCCCACCCCAGCGGCAAGACCGGCATCGCGCATCCGGCGGCTGACCCCGTGGCGGTGCGGCAGTGACGACAGAAGAAGATCCGGCAGCGGGTGAGGACCTGGCGCCGCGTCGTTGCCCGGGGAGAGCGTGGTGATCGCGGCGATTTGCTGTTGCCAGAGGTTATTCGCCACCGCCGCCACCGGCGTAAGGCAGATGCCCGCGGCACACAGGTTCAGCGGAGGAAGTTCCGCCTGCCGGGCGCGGAATGGCCGGAAAAGAGCGTTTTCGGCCAAGGTCAGAATGCTCTCCAGCCACAGCGTCTGATGCAGGCGTGAGGCAGGGCTGCCCTCCCGCTGCCACCCGGCAACCGACTGGGGCGCTTGTCCCTTCTGCTGCGCCTGGAGCCCAGGCCTCTCCGGCGTGATGGTAAACCAGCGGCTTTCCCCTGCCTGGCCGCCTGGCGGCGTCACCCAGAACACGCTCCACACCGGCGGCAGACCGTTTAGCCAGGTTCGGCACTGAACGATACTCCGCCGCCAGTCGCGCAGCGACTGCGCCAGATGCTCCCCGGAGGGGTGGTGCTCCGGTACCACCGCCAGCAGCACGGAAACCTGCGATACCAGCGCCGGACGCGCCGCCGCCAGGTACTGCGCCAGCCCCGGCAATTGCTCCGCGCTGTCTCCCCGTAGATACCAGCCGTGACGGGTTTCGCCGTGCGCCGAACGCCCGGGAAACAGACCGTCGGTATCCCCGCAGACCAGAACCACTGCCCCCTGAAAATCCTCGGGCGGCAGGACGATTTCCGATCGCTGACGGCTGACTGCCCGGCGACGCTGACGCCAGAGCGCCGCGCCGCCCGCCAGCAGGATGCACAGACTGAAGATCACCTGGTTGCCGATGGACAGCGGCCAGAAGCCCAGCACCAGCCACAGGGCCAGGATGACGGTCAGTATCGTAAGCAGACGACGGGCGTTATCACGCATCTCTTATCCCTGCCCTGCTATCTGCGCCACCATCTGTGACAGCATGGCGGAGCAGGTCAACCACAGCGCCGCCAGCGCCACAATGCCGGCCGCCCAGCCGCACCAGTACATCCGCCGTCCGCTGCGCAGCCGGGAGGCACGAACCACCACCGGCGCCTCCTGGGTCAGGCTGAACGGCGGGACCCGCGCGCCAAGCGCTTGCGCCACGTCCTCACGCCGTTCGTCATCCTCGGCGCGGTACTGTCCGACAAATCCCAGCTGTAAAGTACGAAAGAAGCAGGTCAGCACTGCCGCATCCGCCGTGGGCTCTCGCAGCAGCTGGCGGATCCGTTCCCAGAGCTCTTCCCCGGCGTTGAGAGTGCTGAAAAAGCGCGCCTGCAGCGGATCCTTGCGCCACCTGCGGTAGCCATCATCCTGACTGGCGCGGTTGAGGACGCTCTCATCCAGCAGCGCGCAGTAGGCATAGAGCATCTGCTCAGCGCTGGCTTCACTGACTCCCCCCGCCGTCAGCGCCTCGCGCGCCTCGGTCACCCATCGACAGGCCTGGCGATAGAGCGCCTCGCCATCCGTCACCGGCTGGCCGCAGCGTAACTGGCTGACCATCAGCCAGCCCGGGTAAAAAGTTTTGTTGATCAGATCGCTTTCAGAGGTATTCATGAGCGCAGTACCGCAAAGAGTTCAAGTTTCACGTCGCCAAGCGATTCCGGGGTATAGAAGGTGCAGTTGCCGGCCTCCAGCATCGCGCGGGCGGCGTCGGTGGAGAGATCCAGAGCGAAATATTGGTTTTCCAGACGTAGCGGAATGGCCGCCGGCACATGGCTCAGCGGTTTGATCGCGATGCCGCTGAGGGCAATATTGACGACCTCGGCGACATCATCATGGCTACCCGCCTTACAGAGCTGCGGAAAGCGGCTCTGTAGCTGGTGAGGGGGGAGTGAAGAGCGCACCGACAGATAAAAATCCGCCCCCTCGCGCAGCCGCGCATCGTGCAGCCTGCCCCGCCAGATCTCCCGGTCGGCGCCCTGCTCCAGAACGATGGCGATCACCCTTGAGGGCAGGCTGACTTCGAGCAGCGTATCCAGCAGGGCAAACAGCGGTGGGAATACCTGCTCTGGCGAGGCATGCCGGTAGCGGGGGATTGCTTCCAGATGATGTTCAAGGGAGAAAGTCAGCAGACTGCCGGCCAGCCTGGCCAGTTCGCGATAGAGCAGCTCCGGATGGCGCGAAGGGTACTGATGCAGCTCGCTTAGCACCGGTTCAGCGCTGTTCAGCGCATTGAGCAGCCAGAACAAGGAGACATCCGCCACGGCAAAATCAGCCATCCGCGCATTGCTTTCACGGCGCATGGCCATCAGGCGTCTGCGTCGGGCCTGCAGGCGATGTAACAGCTCACCCAGCTCGCTAACCAGCGTCGGGCTTGCCGCCAGCGACAGCAGCGGCGGGATGAATTCCGGGTCAACGATCCACTGCCCCTGGGCGTCGCGCACCAGACGCGCTACCGGGCAGGTGAGGAAGGCTGCATTTTCCTCGGTGGAGAGACGCAGCGTTAGCGCGTGCCGCAGAACGGCCAGCTCGCTGCGTTCATGGCCGGCCAGCTCCTGGACGGTCACCTGCTCGGCGCGCCAGCGGCGCGGGCGGGCGCTCTCCTGGCCGTCATCAAGATTGCCGCCGCTGGCGCTGAGCAGCGGCAGAGCGAGCAGAACCTCCACGCTGTCCTGCATCACGTCCGATACATCGCGGACCGGTGGCAAAATATCCGCCAGCTCGGTGTCAATCAGCGTTCCGTCGGCGAAACGCACGATCAGCCGGGTAGCGTTGAGCCGGGAAAGGGTGAGCGCGCTCGCGTCAAACTCCGCGCGCAATACCCCCCACGGGTGGGCGAGCGCCATGCGGGAGACCGTATCGGCGACGTGCGCGTCCCAGCGGGCCTGTTGCTGAAACTGCTGCGGGACCAGAAAAGCCCCGTCGCGCCATAATGGGCGGAAAATCTTCATTGCACCTCCTGTGCCTTTCACTTTCATTGGTCTGCAGACAGGACCAAATGCCCGGACGGATATCCCTCATCCGCCGTGTGTTCGGCTGGATTTATTACCTGCCGCTTCAGGGAAAGGAAATATCTCCCCTGCCCGCGAGAGCTTAGAAGTTAGATGATATTTTTTGGTCAAGGGATGTTTATCATAAAGCGAAAGAGTCAGGGGGAGGTAACGCCTGGCCCTAAATAATATCTGAATTCAACCCAAGGTAGCTTTATTGCTCTCGGTCATCACATGTAGAAGGAATATTCCATAAGCGACCCTTTTATTATTTTCCTGTTGAATATTAATTAGCGAATTAATCCCTCCGTCAGGAATATTTATATTTACCTTAAATATAAATAATAATAAAAATATCACCGCAATCGATATACCCTCAGTAGCGCTGAGTCCAGAGTCTCCCCGGCAACTGCCAGATACCCGGAGGAGCGCCCCGCCCCACCCGGCCATTGCCAGGCGCTGCATTACCCCGTATTTTGGTTTCCCGCTCCGCTGTGGGCGGGTGTCAGGGCGAACGAGAGAGAGAAAATGAAACCACTATTTGTCTATGGGACGCTCTGTCCCGGTCGCAGCAATGCGCATATTCTGGAAGCGATCGGGGGCGAGTGGCGTCCCGGCTACGTCACCGGCACCTTTTACGCGCGCGGCTGGGGCGCAGCCGCCGATTTCCCGGGGATCGTCCTCGACGCTCACGGCCCACGGGTCAACGGCTATCTGTTCCTGTCCGATCGGCTGGCGGCGCACTGGCCCATGCTGGACGACTTTGAGGAAGGGTACGATCGGGTGCCGGTGGAAGTGACCACCGACGATGGACAGCAGATCAGCGCCTGGATTTATCAGCTTCAGCCCCGGGGGTAATCCCCCGCCGCGCTGCGCGGCATGGTACAGCAGCCCAGCGCGATCGCGAGTCTGGCGTCGTTTCTGCCAATGCAGGTATACTTGCCAGATGTTTCCTCAGTTTCAGACACGCAGATGACAAAACTCACCTTACAAGAGCAGATGCTCAAAGCCGGCCTGGTCAGCAGCAAAAAAATGGCTAAAGTCCAGAGGACGGCGAAAAAATCCCGCGTTCAGGCCCGTGAGGCCCGGGAAGCGGTGGAAGAAAATAAAAAAGCCCAGCTGGAGCGTGATAAACAGCTTAGCGAGCAGCAAAAGCAGGCGGTGCTGGCGAAAGAGTATAAAGCCCAGGTGAAGCAGCTGATCGAGATGAACCGCATTACGGTCGCCCGGGGCGATATCGGCTTTAACTTTACCGATAATAATCTGATCAAAAAAATCATGGTCGACAAGCCCACCCAGACCCAGCTGATTAACGGCCGTCTGGCGATTGCCCGCCTGGCGGTGGATAACAAGCCCGAAGGTGAATATGCGATTATTCCGGCGGTAGTGGCTGAGAAAATTGCCCAGCGCGACGCCAGCAGCATCGTGTTGCACAGCGCCCTGAGTCAGGATGAGCAGGATGAAGACGATCCGTACGCCGACTTTAAGGTACCCGACGATCTGATGTGGTAACCCCGGGCTTTCCCGCCGCGGGCGATCAAAACGGGCTCGCCTGCTGGATATGCATCGGCTCATGGCTGACGGGGTGGACAAAACGCAGTTCGCTGGCGTGCAGCATCAGCCGCGGAGCGCATTCCGTGCCGGGCAGCTCCCGGCCACCGTACAGATCGCAGCCAAGGATCGGATAGCCCAGCAGCTGGCAGTGAATACGCAGCTGATGGGTCCGTCCGGTCTCCGGGGTGAGCGTCACCCGGGTTAACGCCAGCGCCCTCTCGCCTTCTCGCGCCTGATACAGGCGGTCTATGACCCGATAGCGCGAACGCGCCGGTTTGCCGTGGCGGGCGCAGAGCGCCATGCGCGGGAAACGGGCCGGATCTTTGGCGATTGCCGCCTCCACTATCCCCTCGTCTTCCGCCAGGTGGCCGCACAGCAGCGCCGTATAGACCTTGTCCACCGTGCGCTGGCTGAACTGTTGGCACAGCAAGGCGTTAATGCCCTTGTTGCGGGCGATCACCATCAGGCCGGAGGTGCCGAAGTCCAGGCGGTGCACCAGGGTGCAGCCCGGAAAGCGCTGAACCAGCCGGTGATGCACGGAGTCGAGGTTGCGCGGATCTTTGCCCGACAGGCTCAGCAGCCCGGCGGGCTTATTGATCAGCACCAGGTGTTCGTCCTGATACAAGAGGGTGATCTGTTCGCGGCACGGCGGCGCGACAAAGGTATCGATAATGGTGGACATCAGGCGGCCCGAAGAAGGAGTGGCTGGCGATAGTACCTCATTTTGCCCACCGGCACGATGCTGGCGCACAATCCGCCCTCGCGGCGGCGTCATTTATCACCCACACTTATCGCAAAGGCATGGCCTGTACAGGCAATGTGCTTTACACTGCGCGCTGCAAAATTTGTGTTAACCAACGAGTAATACGGTAATGGCGATGAACGGAACAATCACAACGTGGTTTAAAGATAAAGGTTTTGGATTTATCAAAGATGAAAACGGCGAAAATCGTTATTTTCACGTGATTAAGGTCGCCAATCCTGATCTTATCAAGAAAGACGCGGCGGTGACTTTCGAACCTACCACCAACAATAAAGGGCTGTCGGCCTACGCGGTGAAGGTCATTCCGGAAAGCAAATATATCTATATTGCCGGCGAGCGGTTGAAGCTGACCTCCATCAAATCCTATGTGGTGTACCGGGAAGAAGAGCCGGTCGAGACCCGCGTCGATAAAGAAAACGCCGTGCTGTCGGTCGGGCTGCTGATGAACAGCATCCGGCCAAAAGCCACGGTGCAGCCGGGAGAGATGCGCTCGGTGAAAAAGCTGGCGATCACCACCTTTCAGGGGACAACCCTGATCTTTTCGGAAGACGAAATCGATATCGATGCCACGGTAAAACTGCTTAAGGTGTAAGCCCTGGCGCGCGGTTTCCCGCGCGCCCGAAGTCCTGCCCGATATGCTACCCGCCATCGCCCCTCGCCGGACGGGGCGATGGCGCCAGAGAGCCGATAAGGATGCCGCCATGCCCGTAAATTTTGACTTCAACGATCTCTACGCCTTTCGCGCCCTGATGGAATATGGCAGTTTTCGGCTGGCGGCCGAATCCATCTGCCTGTCGCAGTCGGCCCTTAGCCGACGCATCGAAAAGCTGGAGACGGCGCTGGGCAACCGGCTGTTCGATCGCACCACCCGGCGGGTGACCCTCACGCTGTATGGACAAAATTTTGCCGAACGTTCGGAGCAGCTGCTGGCCCATGTCGAGACGGTGCTGGCGGATATCAGCCAGGTCAGCAAGGCGCGCACCGGGCTGGTGACGGTGGCGACAGTGCCTTCCGCCGCCTACTACTTTATGCCGGAAATCATCCGCAGCTTTCAGGCGCGTTATCCCCAGGTGCGCATCCGGTTGATTGACAGCAGCGTCGGGAATGTGATCGAGGCGGTCAGCAGCGGACAGGCTGACTTTGGCCTCTGCTTTGCCAAAAACCTGCCAGCCAGTATCGAATTCACCCCTCTTGCCGACGACCGCTATGTGGCCGCCTGTCGGCACGATCATCCGCTGGCGCGCAAGACGCACCTAAGCTGGCAGGCGTATTTTGAACAGGATTATATTGGCCTGGATCGGGTCTCCGGCAACCGGACGCTGCTTGACCGGGAGCTGGCGCATCTGACGCCGGCGCGGCCAAGTATCTGCGAAACCCGCCACGTCACCACGATGCTGGGGATGGTGGAAGCGGGCATCGGCATTGCCGCCGTGCCCGCGATGTCGATGCCCGCCGGGGAGCATTCCGTTCTCCGCGCTGTGCCGCTCACCGACCCGGTGGTCACGCGTACGGTAGGCCTGATCCGCCTCAGCGGCCGTATTCAGTCCTACGTGGCGGCAGAGCTGGAGAAGCTGATTATTGAACAGTATCCTTCTGGCTGACCGGCGCGGCGGCGGCTACGCTTCGCATACCGGTGGCGTGGATGGTCTCCTGCGCCGCCGGTGACGCCAGATACGTCAGCAGCGCCTTGCCTTCCTGCGGGTGGTCGGCGCTGATGGTCACCGCCCCGGCAAAGCGGGTGATGTACTGCAGGTTATCCGGCAGTTCGCCGACGAAGGTTACGCCGGGCACCGGCAGCAGTTCGCTCACCTGCTGAAAACCGATCGCATACCGTCCCTTGGCCACTTCCGAGGCCACCGGAATGCGCTCCACCATCTGCGCTTTACTCTGCATCGCGTCATCAATGCCCAGGGTGTGGAACAGCGTCGAGCTGACATAGCGTCCGCTGGCGCTGTCGGAGTACGCGACCGATGGCGCCGCCAGCAGCGTCGCCCGCAGCTGGTCTGCGTTGTGGATAGCCGGCAGCGGCGCCCCCGCCTTCACCACCACGCCGATCGGCGAGTCGGCCAGCTCCCGGCGCGAATCCGGTTGCGTACGGCCCGCTTTCTCGAGGCTGGTCAGCGCGTCCCCGACCATGATCACCACGTCCGCGTGTTCGCCGCGCGCCAGACGGTTAGGGATCGCCTGCGGCGTTTTTCCCATCGACGGGCCAGGGATCACCACGAGGTGGTTGCCGGTTTGTTTTTCCCACGCCGGGGCCAGCTTTTCCAGCGCCGCTTTGAAGCCGCCGGAGATCATCACGGTGACCTCAGCGGACAACGCGCTGCCGCCGGTGGCGGCCAGCAGCAGCGTGGCTAGCAGGGTTCCTGTCGTTTTACGCATCATCTTCTCCCTGATTAACGTGCCGTCTGCAGCGCAACGGCGCTACGGCGATAGAGGTAGCAAGTGGCCAGCAGGCCGCAGATGGCGGCAAAGCTCATCCAGTAGCCGGGAGACGCTTTATCACCGGTATACTCAATCAGCGCCGTGGAAATCACCGGCGTGAAGCCGCCAAACACCGCGGTCGCCAGGCTGTAGGCCAGCGAGAAACCTGCCACGCGCACTTCGGCGGGCATAATTTCGGTCAGCGCCGGGATCATCGCCCCGTTGTACATGCCGTAGATAAACGACAGCCACAGCAGCACGCTCAGCATCATCAAAAAGCTCGGGGCGTTCGCCAGCATGGTCAGCGCAGGCCAGGCGGTAGCCAGCGCCAGCAGGGTCATGGCGATCAGCACCGACCGGCGGCCAAAGCGGTCGGACAGCGCCCCGCCCACCGGCAGCCAGAAGAAGTTGGAAATCGCCACCAGCAGCGTGACCAGCAGGCTGTCAGAGGCACTGAGCATCAGCACCTTTTTACCAAAGGTCGGGGCATAGACGGTGATCAGGTAGAACGCGGTGGTGGTCATCGCCACCATCATCATCCCGGCGATAACCACCTGCCAGTTCGCCAGCAGGGTGGCGAATACCTGGCGCATCGCCAGATGATGGCGGCGGGCAGTAAACTCCTGGGTCTCCTCCAGCTTACGGCGCAGGATAAAAATGAACGGAACAATCAGGCAGCCGAAAAGGAACGGAATACGCCAGCCCCAGTCGCTGATAGCGCTCGGCTCCAGTACCGCGTTGAGGGCAAAGCCCATCGCGGCTGCCACCATGATGGCAACCTGCTGACTGCCCGACTGCCAGCTGGTGTAAAAGCCTTTGCGGCCCGAGGTGGCGATCTCGGCCAGATAGACCGACACCCCGCCCAGCTCGGCGCCTGCGGAAAAGCCCTGCAGCAGACGGCCGATCAGCACCAGCAGCGGCGCCCACAGGCCAATGGTCTGATAAGAGGGGATCAGCACGATCAGGAAGGTGCCGGTGGCCATGATCGACAGGGTGACGATCAGCCCCTTGCGCCGCCCCACCTTGTCGATATAGGCGCCAAGTACGATAGCGCCGATGGGGCGCATCAAAAAGCCGGCGCCAAAGACTGCGAAGGTCATCATCAGCGAGGCGAATTCACTGCTCGCCGGAAAAAAGGTATGGGCGATGTAGGTGGCATAAAACCCGAACAGAAAAAAGTCGAACTGTTCGAGAAAGTTACCGGACGTGACGCGCAGAATGGCGCCGATCCGGTCACGGGTACTCATCTGTGAGGTTGTTGAATGCATGCAGGTCTCCAGTTTGTTATCCACGCGTTGTCGCGCGCCTGTCGCTGAAGACTGAAACAGAACCGGGAACGAAATAAGCGTAATAAACGCATCCACTAATGCATTTTACGCATGAATAACATTTAACTAATTAACATTACTTTTACATACAATCGTTTAACACACACCGTCCTAACCACGCCGCGGGTGACGGCGAAAAAGTCAGTTTTCCGTTTTGTGACCGGGGCCAGGATATGTCGCCGTGGGTTGAAGGCATAAAACCTGGCCTGGGGTAACAAAATACCCTGCCGGCTGTAAAGCGCGTCAGGAAGCGGTGGACTCCCCCACCAGCGTCTGCAACAGGGAGATAAGCCAGCGGGTAGCCTCGCGTTTCCCGCTGCGTTGGTGGGCGTAAATCTTGACGTCAAACGGCGGAACCGGAAACGGCAGCGGGAAAATGGTCAGCCGGGCGGCGCGGGCCATCGTCTCCGCCGCCCGCCGGGGCAGCGCCATCAACAGGTCGCTCTGCTCAATAATAAAGGGCGCGCTCAGCATCGAGGGGGTTTTCATCGCCACCTGCCGCGAATAGCCCTGTCGCTCCAGCTCACAGTCCAGCACCCCCTGCCGCTCATTCCACGGGGTCACCACCAGATGACGGGCCGCAAGGTAGGCGTCCAGGGTCAGCGCCGTCCGGTTGGCCTGGCTGATGACCACATATTCGTCCCGCAGCCAGTTAATCTCCTCAAGATCGGGATGGGCTGGCTCGTCAGGGGTATTGAACCCGAGGGCCAGGTCGACCTCGCCCGCCAGCAGCTCGGTCAGCGCCGGGCTGTGGGGCAGATAACGGAGCTCAAACCGCAGCCCGGGCGCCTCACGCTGCAGGTGATGCATCAGCGTCGGAAAGACGCAGAACGCGGTGAAATCGGTGATCGCAATCTGCATGCAGTCGGTGCTGGCGGCCGGCACAAACGCCGCCGGCGGCGTCAGCTCCTGGTTGAGAAACTTCAGCGCCGAAGCGATAGAGGGCGCCAGCTGGCTGGCATAGACGCTGGGGCACATCCGGTGGCCTTCGCGGTAGAACAGCGGATCGTTGAGGGCGCTGCGCAGCCGGGAAAGCGCATGGCTCAGCGCCGAGGTGCTCATCGCCAGCTCTTCCGCCGCCAGGCGTACCGAGCGGGAGCGATAGACCGCGTCAAAGACCGGCAACAGGTTGAGGTCAATCCGGCGCAGGACAGGATGCATAATATTCATCGTTTGCTGATTTCATTGCACTTAATTCTTTTCACAATACCGCTTATCCTCAGGGTCAGCAATTTTGCTCTCTCTTTTGACTATTGATAAAGGACGCCCCATGAGCATCACGATCCGCCAGGCCACCCCGGACGACGCCACCGCTATCTACGACATGATTTATGAACTCGCGGTCTACGAGAAAGCCCCCCAAGAGGTAGTGACGACGCCAGAGGAGATCAGAGAGACGCTGTTTGCCAGCGGCAGCAAAACCGAAGCGCTGATCTGCGAGGTGGCGGGCAAAGCGGTGGGCTACGCGGTGTTCTTCACCAGCTACTCCACCTGGCTTGGACGCAATGGTATCTATATGGAGGATCTGTACGTCACCCCCGACTATCGCGGGATCGGCGCCGGAAAAGCGCTGCTGAAAACCATCGCGCAATATGCTGTACAACGTCAGTGCGGGCGTCTGGAGTGGAGCGTGCTCGACTGGAACCAGCCGGCGATTGATTTCTATCTGAGCATTGGCGCGCAGCCGCAGGATGAGTGGGTGCGTTATCGCCTCACTGGCGATGCGCTGCGGGCCTTTGCGGAGTAAAGCGGCTCGCCAGCAGGTCGGCGCCAGGCGTCGACCTGCTGGCCGCGGATCAGGCTTCGACCGCGCTCTTCTGCAGCTGCGGACCGGCCAGCGCCAGACGCGCACCCGCTTCGGTATCGCTGTACTGCTTGAAGTTATCCATAAACAGCTGAGCCAGGCTCTCGGCCTTCTCCTGCCATTTATCCGCTGAACTCCAGCCATTACGCGGATCCAGCACCGCGCTGTCTACCCCTGGAATGCTCTGCGGGATCGCAAGACCGAACACCGGGATGGTCTCCTCGCGCAGCGGGCCGGTAGTGCCGTTGAGGATCGCGCTAATGATGCTGCGGGTATCGCGCAGCGACAGGCGTTTGCCCTCGCCGTTCCAGCCGGTGTTGACCAGCCAGGCTTCGGCACCGGATTCCGCCATCTTCGCCGCCAGTACGCTGGCGTACTGGGTCGGGTGAAGCAGCAGGAACGCCGCGCCATAGCAGGCGGAGAAGGTCGGCGTCGGCTGGGTAATGCCGCGCTCGGTGCCCGCCAGCTTCGAGGTGAAACCCGACAGGAAATGGTACTGCATCTGCTCGGTGGTCAGACGGGAGACCGGCGGCAGAACGCCAAACGCATCGGCGGCAAGGAAAATCACCTTCGACGGATGGCCCGCGCGGGACACTGGCTTGACGATATTGTCGATATGCGACAGCGGATAGGAGACGCGGGTGTTTTCGGTTTTGCTGCCGTCGGCATAATCCACGCTGCCGTCAGCGCGCACTACCACGTTTTCCAGCAGCGCATTGCGGCGGATGGCGCCATAAATCTCCGGCTCCGCCTGCGGATCGAGATTGATGGTCTTAGCGTAGCAGCCGCCTTCGAAGTTAAACACGCCGTCATCGTCCCAACCGTGCTCATCATCGCCGATCAGCTGACGATGCGGATCGGTCGACAGGGTGGTTTTCCCGGTCCCGGAGAGGCCGAAGAACAGCGCCACGTCCCCTGCTTCGCCACGGTTGGCCGAGCAGTGCATCGACGCGATGCCTTTCTGCGGCAGCAGGTAGTTCATGACCGAGAACAGCCCCTTCTTCATTTCGCCGCCGTACCAGGTACCGCCGATGAGCTGAATACGCTCGCTGAGATTAAAGGCGACAAAGTTCTCGGAGTTCATCCCCTGCGCCTGCCAGTTGGCATTGGTGCAGCCCGCGCCGTTGAGCACCACGAAGTCTGGCGTAAAGCTGGCCAGCTCGTCGGCGCTTGGCACGATGAACATGTTTTTGACAAAGTGGGCCTGCCACGCCACCTCGGTGACGAAGCGTACGCCAAGACGGGTGTCCGGGCTGGCGCCGCACCAGGCGTCGATGACGTACAGTTTTTTGCCGCTCAGCTGGCCCGCGACCAGGCTTTTCAGGCTGCGCCACACGTCTGGCGATAACGGTTTGTTGTCATTGCGACCGAGGCCGGAGTCTGCCCACCAGACGGTGTCGCGAGTCTGTTCGTCGCGGACGATGTATTTATCGCGCGGCGAACGGCCGGTGAAGATCCCGGTATCAACAGCCACAGCGCCAGAGTCGGTCATCACGCCGCGGGCCGCGCCGGTCAGCTCAGGAGAGGTTTCATGTGCAATAAGCAAATCGTAATCAGGGTTGTAATAGAATTCGCCGCTTGCATTAATCCCCAGCTCCTGCAGAGCCATTTTTACTGATTCAATTTGTTGTGACATGGAACTCCTGACAAACTATTTAAGGTAAGAGGCCTGGGTTATTCATTGCTTTCGTCATCGTCGCCGGCTATTTAATAAGATAAGTCCTGGACAATGAAATAAAGCAATAAATAACCGTGAGTCGCGATTTCATATCGTGCTCATGTAGGGTCGCCGATATGCATTCATAAATCTCAACTTTCCAAAAAATGTTAACACCTGTCGATAATTATGTTAATTGCATAGTTTCTATGCGCT
>OFCL01000027.1_pt1 | contig 124676 bp, 95 predicted proteins | sample 1520811 | NCBI WGS metagenome assembly OFCL01 (sample SAMEA2699030, study PRJEB24076) | metagenome | biome: Human gut stool | place: Spain | collected 2012-03-22 | reverse complement strand
ATAACGGTCCTAAGGTAGCGAAATTCCTTGTCGGGTAAGTTCCGACCTGCACGAAAGGCGCAACGACTTGGGCGCTGTCTCGACCATGGACCCGGTGAAATTGCACTGGTCGTGAAGATGCGACTTACCCGCGGAAGGACGGAAAGACCCCGTGAACCTTCACTGCAGCTTGGCATTGGCCGCTGGTCCCGCGTGTAGAGGATAGGCAGGAGGCGAAGATCCGGAGGCGCCAGCCCCCGGGGAGCCGCCCTTGGAATACTGCCCTCGCGCGACCGGCGTCCTAACCCGAGGCCGTCAACCGGCTCGGGGACCGTGCCAGGCGGGCAGTTTGACTGGGGCGGTCGCCTCCTAAAGGGTAACGGAGGCGCGCGAAGGTCCGCTCGGGACGGTCGGCAACCGTCCTTTTGAATGCAAGAGTACAAGCGGGCTTGACTGCGAGGCCCACAAGCCGAGCAGGTGCGAAAGCAGGCTCTAGTGATCCGGCGGCCCCGAGTGGGTGGGCCGTCGCTCAACGGATAAAAGGTACTCCGGGGATAACAGGCTGATCTTGCCCAAGAGTCCACATCGACGGCAAGGTTTGGCACCTCGATGTCGGCTCATCGCATCCTGGGGCTGAAGTAGGTCCCAAGGGTTGGGCTGTTCGCCCATTAAAGCGGTACGCGAGCTGGGTTCAGAACGTCGTGAGACAGTTCGGTCCCTATCCTCCGTGGGCGCAGGAGAATCGATGGAGGCTGCCCCCAGTACGAGAGGACCGGGGTGGACGCACCTCCGGTGAACCGGTTGTCGACCAACGGCACGGCCGGGTAGCCGCGTGCGGCGCGGATAACCGCTGAAGGCATCTAAGCGGGAAGCCGTTCCAGGGATTAGTTCTCCTTCCGGTAAGGGCCCAGGTAGACTACCTGGTCGATAGACGGCAGGTGCAAGGACGGCGACGTCCTCAGCCGAGCCGCACTAATCGCCCGAGCTCTTCCGGAACCGCACCTCGCGGCCCGCGGGACAAGCGCTCACGCGCGGTCCGGGCACGAGGATGCCCCCGAGTCAGTTCCCTTTCCTATACGCCATGCGGCCCCCAGGGCACGTGAGTAGACACCGGACACCGTAACGGTGGGCGCCGCCCACCGGTCAGCGGCCAGAGCATGGGGGGCACGCCCGGTCCCGTTCCGAACCCGGAAGCTAAGCCCCATCGCGCCGAGAGTACTGCGGGGTCAGCCCGTGGGAGGCCAGGGCGCCGCTGACCGGTGGACGGCACCGAGCCGTCAATCGACTTGAAGAAGGGGGAGGCCTCGCGGCCTCCCCCTTTTTTGCGTTTACGGGGCATAAATAACTCATTTACGCCAGACGATTTAATTCTTTTTGGTATTGAGCTTTTATTTAAAGACAATAAATCGAATCACAAGTGCAACTGCTATGACCACAATGATCAAAAGTAGGATTGTCAGTCGATGCTGCTTGCGTCGTTTACTTGACGAAACGAAGATTGATTTTCCCTGTTTTGGCGTTTCGAGATAACGAGCCGAATGCGTTAAGGTTTGCTTAGGTCGAGGACCTCTTTGCTGCCGAGTTATGGGCGTTTTCGTCGGGTCGTCATTGATTTCGCTGTTTTTTGATAACGGTGCATCTTTTAGATATACGGGATCGCCCGATGCGACGCCCATATGCTTACGTCCCGTTTGGGCATCCTCGAGCGTTTGATAGCGATTTCTCGTCACATACTCGGGCTCTGCATCATTAATGGGCTCTTGCGAGATGTGGGGGCGATGGAACCGTGGCGGCTGCGTGGAAGTATCTTCCCCCTGCGTCGGCATAAACATATTGTTCTGGTTTTGGTCGTCCATGATGCCCTTTAGCTCGTTACCAACAACGTGTACGCGCTCATTGTAAGCCCCTTGTTATTTGTAGCTGGGGACATACTCGGTATTTAAGCTCTGGTTCAAAGAACCTTAACCTTCCTAAAACCTGAGTCAATCGCACTTAGATATGCTTATAGTAGTGGACTCAAAAAACTTTATAGTCGATGTATATATGAGCACCGGGTGGGCATATATAAGAGCGTCAAAAGAAGTCCCAGTCACCTAGAAGATGACTCGGCAGTCCTATAAAGGAGTGGTAAACATGGCAAGCATGGTTCCTTATCGTTCGGTTTTTGGCGTTCGTCCCTCTGCAAGCTCGCTGTTCGATCTGTTTGATGATATGAGCGACCTAGCGAACAACTCGATTGCCTCTAAGGCGTTCCCCGTTGACGTTGAGGATAAGGGCGATGGCTATGAGGTCAAGGCTTATCTGACCGGCGTCGCCAAGGACGATATCGATGTCGAGCTTAACGAGGGCCGTCTGTCCATTAGCGTGAATGTCGAGGAAGACGAGGAGAACGAGGGCAAGAACTTCCTGCAGAAGGAGTTCAGCTCGTACAGCGCGACGCGTGGCGTGTATCTTAAGGACGCTTCGAGCGAGGGCCTCTCGGCTAAGTACGCTGACGGCATCCTGACCGTTACGGTTCCCAAGATCGTCGAGAAGAAGAACGTTACGAAGATCTCCATCGAATAACTTCGTTGGTGTTCTTCGCTATTAAAAGACAACAAAAGGGGCTGGGAAGCGATTCCCGGCCCCTTTTGCTGTTTAGGACAGTCTATTGAATGGTTGCTGGCCGATACTGGCTTGCGGGGCGTATCGAGAGTTTTCGCGATCCTTGGAGAAGGGTGGCGGAGCTGCCGAGCTCGTCATCCAGGGTTGCGGCTAGAGCTTTGGCATAGCTTTTGACGGTAAGGCTCGGACGATTGTTGTCTTGGCTGATATGCATGGCAATGAGCTGTTCGGTGCGATCGGTAACAAGTTCGCGCGCGGCTTCGGCGGCTTGGCCGTTGGAGAGGTGTCCCCTTGCAGACAGGATGCGCTCCTGAAGAAAGCGGGGATATTCTCCCTCGCGCAGCATGGTCACATCGTGGTTGCTTTCGAGCGCGAGGACTCGACAATCTTTGAGGGTGTTCATGGCTTGGCTCGATAGCTCTCCGGTGTCGGTAGCAAAGCCGATGGAATCATCGAGGGCGTCGAATCGAAAGCCGATTGGATTTATGACATCGTGTGATGTTGAGTAGGTTTGCGCGTGGATGCCGGCAATGGATAGGGTGTCACCGGGGTCGAATTCCTCGACAGGCAGATGCGAAAGATATTCTTTGCTCGAAAGTGTGCCCCTACTGGCAAAGAGGGGACCGTGCCAGTGCTTGCACCAGACATCGAGACCCTTGATGTGATCGCTATGCTCATGAGTAATGAGAAGAGCCGAGACGTTGTCTGCCGAGAGTCCCAGTTCTGCCATGCGCTTTAATGTCTCGCGGCGAGAAAGACCGTCGTCAATCATGATGAGCCCCCGGGGGCCTTCGATGAGCGCACAGTTGCCTTTTGAGCCGCTGCCAAGGATATGAAGGTGCAGACGAGACATAAGATTCCAAAGGATACAATGGGTGCGGACGAATAGAGGAGGAAGCAAATGCCTACGGTATCACAGCATTACGGACACCATGCCGTGCCCGGGGCAGTCGATGAGACCCGAACGAGGCAGCAGGCTGCTCCTGTCGTGCTCATGGTATCAGGCGGCGCGGACTCGACGGCACTGCTTCTTATGGCGTGCACATCAAAGCTGGATATCCAAGACGGGCGCGGTGTTGCCCCCATTGCTCGCGAGCGCCTGCATGTGCTGCATGTAAACCATCATCTGCGCGGCAAGGCGTCCGATGGCGACGAGGCCTTTGTGCGTGAGCTCTGCGCGAAATATGGTTTACCGCTGTGCGTGGAGCACGCTTATTTTGATGGGGAGTCGGGCAATATTGAGGCCGCGGCCCGCGAAGTGCGCTATGCCGCGGCGCGGAGGTATGTTCGCGAGCTCTGCGCCCAGACGGGGGCACCGCGAACGGCGGCTCGTATCTGCACCGCGCACACGTCTTCGGATCGCGCGGAAACGTTTTTGATGAACGCGATTAAGGGTTCGGGCCCCGCTGGCCTATCGAGCATTCCTCGCCGGAGGAATATCGTGGTACGTCCCTTGCTCGACCTAACTCATGGCGAGCTCGTGGGCTATCTACAGGTACATGGTCAGCCGTGGCGTGAAGACGAGAGCAATGAGGATATCTCGTATCTGCGAAACTACGTGCGCCATCGAGTAATGCCAGTGGTGGTGCAGCGCAACGCGAGCGTCTGCAAGACGATTGGCGCCGCCTGCGAGATCTTAGGCGATGAGGACGCGTTTTTGTCTCAGCTTTCGGCACAGGCGTTTCGAAGCTGTTTGCGCAAAGAGGCAGCGGGTGCGCTGGTGCTCGATGCCAGGCGCCTGGCTGCGGCCGAGGTGGTAATCGCGCGGCGCATCGTGCGACTGGCGATTAAGCGCATCGATCCGGACGCTCGTCCCGAGATGCGACATGTGGAGCGAGTCCTTTCCTGCGTTGCCGAGGGCACCGGCTCGGTCACGCTTCCGGCGGGGATTGACGCACGCATTGAGTTTGGCATGCTGGCGTTTAAGGCGCCGGCGGCTCGCGAGGGCCTGGTCGCGGGCTGGGTTACCGTACCCGGTCGTTTGCCGTTGGGCGGGGGACGTATGCTGGTCACAGAACCGATGGCTGTTGAGCCGGGATGCGATATCGTGCGCCGCGCCCGTGAGCTTGCGGCTGCCGGGGAAGTGACAGCTTTGGTAGACGCGGCTGCCCTGGGTTTTGCCGACAGCGATAGTGAGCGGATCCTGGCGGGCTCGCGTGGCGAGATCCCTGCCGAGGCGCGATTGGCGCGCCTGTGGGTGGACGGTCCCGCGCCGGGAGACGTGATGTGCCCGTTAGGGATGAGTGGCCGAAGCAAGAAAGTATCCGATTTGCTAGGTGAGGCTCGCATTCCCGTTTCCGAGCGCGCCGGCGTGCCCATGGTGAGGACGGCGCCGGGGGGTGCCGTGGTGTGGGTCGCCGGAGTTCGCGCGGACGAGCGTTTTAAGTGCACGGCCGCAACGCGCGTGGCATATCTGCTCCGCGTGGTCGATGCGGAATAGCGTCCCACGCCTGCTATTCTGTGCGACGTTGACGGTATTCCCGCGCTGATGGCGCACGGGCTGGTAAATTTACCCCGTGCGCTGCTAGAATGTGTAGTTCGCGTCCATACGGCGGTGTGTGGGCGATAAGCACAAGAAAGGGTTGTCATGGCTTCTCAACATCCGGATATCGAGAAGGTTCTGTTTACGCAGGAGGATATCGACGGTATCGTCTCTCGCCTGGGCGAGGAGATTACGCGCGACTACGCGGGTAAGGATCTAGTGCTGATCGCGGTTCTGCGCGGTGCCGTTGTCTTTATGGGCGACCTGATGCGCAAGATTGAGCTACCGACCAACATCGATTTCATGGCTGTTTCGAGCTATGGCGACGGTGTGAAGTCTTCGGGCATCGTGCGTATCATTAAGGATCTGGATATCGACATCCGTGGTCGCGACGTGCTGATCGTCGAGGACATTCTGGACTCGGGCCTGACCCTCAAGTACCTGATGAAGAACCTCGAGAGCCGCAAGCCCGCTTCGCTGGAGGTCGCTGCCTTCCTGTGGAAGGACGTTGAGGACCGCACCTCGGCCATCACGCCCAAGTATGTTGGAACCCATTGCCCCGATGCCTTTGTGGTGGGCTACGGCCTCGACTATGCCGAGCGCTATCGTAACCTTCCGTATCTGGGCATTTTGAAACCGGAGGTTTATTCGTAAGATGCCCGACGACCATAACGATAACAATTCCCAGACTCCCCGGGAGCCTAAGATCCCGGGGATGCCCGGAGGCAAGAAGCCCACGCGTACGGGCTGGCTGTATTTTATTTTGGCTTGCGCGCTTCTGGGCTACGCCTTCTTTAACATGGGCTCCGGCTTTGCCAATTCCAGCAATACCGTTAAGCTCGCGACGAGCGAGATGGTCAGCGCCATCAAGCAGGATCGCGTCGAAGATCTGACCTATACGGTTCAAGACGGAAGCGTGACGGGTCATTACTGGAAGACGAAGAAGGACAAGGGCGATACGAGTGAGCTCAAGAGCTTCTCCTCGACCTATGTCGGCTCCGATTCGCTTGCCGAGCTCATGGCGGAGCACCCCGATACCAAGTACATCGTCAACACCAACGATCCCGATTTTTGGGGCGACTTGGCGATGAGTGTGCTTCCGACGATCGCCCTTATCGCCATCATGTTCTACTTTATGCGCCAGATGATGGGCGCCAACAACAGGAACATGCAGTTTGGCAAGACCAACGCCAAGACCAACGAGGCCACACGCCCCAAGGTCAAGTTTGAAGACGTTGCCGGAGTGGACGAGGCAGTCGAGGAGCTCGAGGAGATCCGTGACTTTTTGAGCGATCCGGATCGCTATCGCAAGCTGGGCGCCAAGATCCCGCGTGGCGTGTTGCTGGTTGGCCCTCCGGGCACCGGTAAAACGCTGCTGGCCAAGGCCGTTGCCGGCGAGGCGGGCGTGCCGTTCTTTAGCATCTCGGGTTCCGACTTTGTCGAGATGTTCGTAGGTGTCGGCGCCAGCCGTGTGCGTGACCTCTTTAAGGAGGCCAAGTCCCAGGCCCCGTCGATCATCTTCATCGATGAGATCGATGCCGTGGGACGTCAGCGCGGAGCTGGCTTGGGCGGCGGTCACGACGAGCGCGAGCAGACGCTCAACCAGCTGCTGGTCGAGATGGACGGCTTTGAGGAAAGCGAGTCGGTCATCCTGATCGCCGCCACCAACCGCCCCGACATTCTGGATCCGGCGCTGCTGCGTCCCGGTCGTTTTGACCGTCAGGTTACGGTCGACCGTCCGGATGTGAAGGGCCGCGAGCAGATCTTGCGCGTGCATGCCGAGAACAAGCCGATGGACGAGGACGTTAAGTTTGAGAAGCTCGCCCAGATGACCGTTGGCTTCACTGGTGCCGATCTGGCAAATCTGCTCAACGAGTCTGCGCTGTTGGCTGCCCGCCGCCATCGTTCCGTGATCTCGATGGACGAGGTCGAGGAATCGATGGGGCGCGTGATTGCCGGACCGCAGCGCAAGGGTCGCGTGATGACCGAGGCCGAGCGCACCACGATTGCCTACCACGAGAGCGGTCACGCCCTGGTGGGTCACATCCTGGAGCACTCCGATCCGGTCCACAAGATCTCGATCGTCAGCCGCGGCCAGGCTTTGGGTTACACGCTGCAGCTTCCGCAGGAGGACCACTTCCTCAAGACCAAGAACGAGATGCTCGACGAGCTCGCCGTGTTCTTGGGTGGCCGCGTTGCCGAGGAGCTCATGTGCGATGACATCACGTCGGGCGCGAGCAACGATCTGGAGCGCGCAACCAAGATGGCGCGCGAGATGGTCACGCGCCTGGGCATGAGCGAGGAGCTGGGCACGCAAGTGTTTGGCGAGGCGCAACATCAGGTGTTCCTTGGTCGCGATTACGCCGATCACCAGGATTACTCCGAGGAGACGGCGCGCCGCATCGATATCGAGGTTCAGCGCATTATGCGTGAGGCCCATCGTCGTGCGGTCGAGATTCTGGACGCCCGTCGCGATCAGCTCGATCTGATGGCGAAGGTGCTGCTTGAGCGCGAGACCGTCGAGGGCGACGCCGTGAACGCCCTGCTCGACAACGAGTGGAATGCCTACCTTGAGCGCGAGGGCGATATCCTGGCGGCCAAGGAGGAGCGCAATGCCAAGGCGGCCGGCATGCCGACCAAGAAGCGCGTGTCTCGAATGAGCGAGGAGGAGCTGGCGGCTGATGCCGCGGCCTTTGCGCAGGCGGCCATGCAGGAGGATGCCGAAGCCGCATCCGATGATGCTGACGATGACCATGCCGTCGTCGATGCCGACACCGACGCCGACAAATAGTCTTTGTGGCGAAAGCCTCCGCGGGGAAACCTGCGGAGGCTTTTTCTTTTGAGCGATATGGGGCCGTCTGCTGATTGGGGACAGACTTAAATGAGTGTTTTCACGCATTTGAGTCTGTCCCCAATCAACATTGCTGCGGTACTTTGCTCGGCTAAAGCGTACAATAGCGCCTATGCGAAAGGGGAACAGATGATCAACGAAACGATGTATGCTCGCGGTGCGGAAAGCTCCATCATCCGCGAGATCTTTAGCTATGGTCTTGAGCGCAAGGCACAGATCGGTGCGGAGAACGTATTCGATTTTTCGCTGGGCAACCCGAGTGTTCCGGCGCCGGCTGCCGTGGCGGAGTCCATTAAGAAGGCCTTGGGGCTGCCGAGCGACCAGTTGCACGGCTACACCCCCGCTCCAGGCCTGCCGCAATGTCGAGCAGCCGTCGCCGAATCGCTCAACCGCCGCTTTGGCACGAGCTATGAGGGCAAAGACGTCTTTATGACGGTGGGTGCCGCGGCTTCGCTCACCTGCGCGCTCAACGCCGTTACGAATCCGGGCGACGAGGTTATTGTTATCGCCCCGTACTTTCCGGAGTATCGCGTTTGGATTGAGAAGGCCGGCTGTACGTGTGTTGAGGCGCTCGCCGATGAAGATACGTTCCAGCTGAGCGTGGACAACGTGCTCAAGGTGATTACCGATAAGACGACTGCCGTCATCATCGACTCGCCCAACAATCCGACTGGTGCCGTATATACACGCAACACGCTGACGCGACTGGCCAATGTTCTGCGCGAGGCCAACGCTCAGCGCGATCCCGAGAATCCGATTATGCTCATCTCGGATGAGCCGTACCGCGAGATCGTGTACGGTGCCGAGGTGCCTTGGGTGCCCTCGATCTACGAGCACACCATCGTGTGCTACTCGTATTCCAAGTCGCTGTCGCTGCCGGGTGAGCGCGTGGGGTGGATCTTGGTTCCCAACACCAATCCGCAGGCTGCCCGTCTGATGCCGGCTGTTGCAGGCGCTGCCCGTACGCTGGGTTTTGTATGCGCACCGGCACTCTTCCAGCGCGTAATCATCGATTGCATCGATGAGCCGAGCGATGTCGAGGCCTATGCGCGCAACCGCACCGCGCTTACCGACGCACTAGCGGAGTATGGCTACACCTATGTTGAGCCGGATGGCGCGTTCTACCTATGGGTGAAAGCGTTGGAGCCCGATGCGAATGCGTTCTGTGAGCGCGCAAAGAAGTATGAGTTGCTTGCGGTTCCCTCGGACAGCTTTGGTATGCCGGGTTGGTTCCGCCTGGGCTATTGCGTGAGCTACGAAACGATTGTCAATTCGCTACCCGCTTGGAAACAGTTGGCGGACGAGTATCGTTAAAAGTAAAGCGCTCTGCCTACAATGTTTTACGTGAAACGGGGTTTGGTGTTAAGCCGGACCCCGTTGTCATGGACGTTGTGTCTTTGGGATGGAGTGGTTTTACGACTATCGAAGGCTATGCGTACAATGAATATAAGCGACGGCCGTGCCAGATAAGGAGACCTGATGCCCTACCTGCTTTCTTGTGACATTCATACCCATACGATGTTCTCTGCGCATGCATATTCGACCATTGAGGAGAATGTGTACTGGGCGGCAGAGCGTGGTCTGCAGGTGCTCGGATCTGCCGACCATTTGAGCTCTATGGTTACGGCTTGCCCCAATGACCTGCGCAGTTACCAGTTCTTTATCAACCAGGATATCTGGCCGCGCATTTGGAGCGGCGTGCTGGTGCTGCGTGGTGCCGAGGCCGATATCGTTTCGCTGGACGGAAGCCTGTTTGGCGAGGACACTTCTGTCACGCTCGATATTGCCGGCGATTCGTACAGCCGTCAGCATTCGCTGTTCGATTTGGTTACGCGTAATTTGGATTATTTGGTTGCAAGCGTGCATAATCCGCAGATTGCTGAGGGCGCGACGCTGGCCCAGACGACCGAGATGTATATCAATGCCCTGGAGCACCCCAAGGTGTTCATGCTGGGTCACACGGGGCGTTCGGGTGTGCCGTTCGATATCGACGAGGTGCTGTTGGCAGCTAAGGCCAAGCACAAGATTATCGAGATCAACAACCATAGTCTTGAACACGGTGTCGACACTGAGCATTGGGCCGTATGCCGCAAGATTGCCGAGCGCTGCGCCGAGCTGGGCGTGGGCATTGGCGTGTCGACCGATGCCCACATTGGCATGGCCATTGGCAAGCTCGATCACGCGCGCAAGATGCTCGACGAGATTCACTTCCCGCTGGATTTGATCGTGACGCGCGACCGCGAGACGCTGCTGCGCGAGATGGCGGCAGCCGGCGTGTGCGATCTGCGCAATGGGATGTAGCGGAGTTTATAAACCAAGCGAAGGGGGCGGCCCAGGCGGGTCGCCCCCTTTCTTGTCCCAAAAATCTACTGAGGTTGGTTAGCGGCGTTCGAGGACCGCTACGGTTTCGGTGTGGTCGGTGTGAGGGAACATGTCGACGGGCGTGATCTTGAGCAGGCAATAGCCTCCGTCGAGGAGCTGATGCAGGTCGCGCTCTTGAGTTACGGGGTTGCAGCTGATATAGGTGATGCGGCGCGGCTTAAGCGCGCAGGCAGCTTCGAGGAACTCGGGCGTGGAGCCGGCGCGCGGCGGATCGATGGAAAGGACATCGACCCGCTCGTTGTTATCGGCGGCATCCAGGATGTAATCGGTGGCGTCGTCGGCCATAAACCAAGCGCTGCGGGTGAGGCCGTTGAGCTCGGCATTGCGGCGTGCGTCGGCAATGCCCGCCGGGTTGCGCTCCACGCCGAGCAGCATAATGCCGATACCCTTGTTCTGGGCATCTTTAGCTGCGCAAAGACCGATGGTACCGCTGCCACAGTAGGCATCCATGAGCACATCGCCCTGGTGCAAATCCATGCCGTCGATAGCGAGCTGATAGAGCAGCTCGGTCTGTTGCGGGTTGGTCTGATAAAACGCGGTGGGGGAGATGCCGAATTCGCAGCCGAGCAGCTGGTCGCGCATGCACTCGGCGCCATATACAATGCGGGTTTCCTCGCCGAGGATGGCGTTGCCGGGACGTCCGTTGATGTTTTGGGCGACGGTGACGATGCGCGGATCGAGTGCGGCGACAGCCTCAAAGAACTCCTGCGCATGCGGCAAGTCGCGCTGAGCGGTCACGAGCGTGACCATGACCTGGTCGGTACGCCAGCCGCAGCGGACGACGGCATAGCGAAGCAAACCAAGATGCTTGTCCTCATTAAAGGCGGGAATATGCAGCCGCTCAGCTTCGCGTGCGATGCCGTTGAGAATCTGACGGGCACCCGGTGCCTCGACAGGACACTCGGGTACGGCAACGATCTTGTGCGTGCCGCGCTCAAAGAAACCGCAACGGACAGCACCCTCCTTACCGGGAGCAAAGGGAGTGGCGGCCTTATGGCGAAAACCGCGCGGCGCAGGATATTTGCCCGGGTCGCCCAGGGTGACGCCCATACCGCGAATGGGGTCGACGCTAATGCCCTCGCGCTCGCAAAGGGTAGCAAAAAGCTCCTCCATGGCGGCCTGCTTGGCTGCCAACTGCTTCTTATAAGGACGATTGAGCGCCGTACACCCACCGCAAGCTTTCATGATCGAACAGGGAGACTTGGGGTCCACAGCCTTACGCGCAGACGAAACCTGATCTTTATGCGAGCGCTTGGAGCGAGTCTGAGATGCCTTATCCTCGTTCCGACGAGAGCCGGGACGCTTGGCCTTAGCCTTGCCCTTGGCCGACTTACCCTTCGCGTCCTGAGACGACTTGGATTTCTTAGAAGATTTTTTCTCCTCCGACCCCTCAGCTGCTTCGATCAAAGCACGACGAGCCTTACGCTCCGCACGAGATTCTGCCATGAATTAACCCCACTAATTTATTAATTTAAAGCTACAAGCATTGTACCGTGCCAAGCCAACAGACGATATGCAAGCGGTTTATTGGTATCAGTGATAGGTACAACGATGATTGCCCGCTGGGCTCCGGGGCGGGGGTTAAGTTTATCGCGAGTTCCGCACGAACAGGAGGCCACTTAATGTGGCCTCCGTCGTGAGCAGGACTGTAGAGCAGGAAACTTAACCCCCGCCCCGGAGCCCAGCGGGCAACCCCTCCCTTGTGCTCTATCACGCTAAAGTGTATGATTCTGAACGTTACATGACTCACTTTACTTAACTAAAGTGCCACCAAGGGGGAATACCATGAATACCGATATATCTCGTCGTCAGTTTGTTGGTCTAGCCGGCTCGCTCGCCACGGTGCTCGGCCTTGGTCTTGTCGGTTGCGGCGGTGGTGCCGGCAAGGGCTCCGCTGCTGGCTCTGCCGCGGCCAAGGATGTAAAGGGCGCTGCGGAGTCCAAGAAGCTCGTGGTGGGCTTTGATAAGTCCTACCCTCCGTACGGCTTTGTGGGCGACGACGGCGAGTACACCGGCTTTGATCTCGATCTGGCCAAGGCTGTTGCCGATAAGCAGGGCTGGGAGGTCAAATACGAGGCCATCGACTGGGACGCCAAGGATACGCTGCTTAACTCGGGCGCCATCAACTGCATCTGGAACGGCTTTACTATGGAGGGCCGTGAGGACGACTACACATTCTCCGAGCCGTACATGCTCAACGAGCAGGTGCTCGTGGTCAAGAAGGACGCGGGCATCAAGAGCTGGGACGATCTTGCCGGCAAGACTGTGATTACCCAGACCGATTCCGCTGCGCAGGATGTACTCGAGGGTGACCAGAAGGATCTGGCGGCGACGTTTGCCACGCTCGACACCATCGGCGAGTACAACACGGCCTTTATGCAGCTCGAGAGCGGCGCAGTCGATGCCGTGGCCTGCGACCTTTCGATTGCTCAGTATCAGCTTGCCGCCAAGTCCGATGCCTATACGCAGCTCGACAAGCCGCTGTCCAGCGAGCACTACGCCGTCGGCTTTAAGAAGGGCGACACCAAGTCGGCCGACGCCGTGACCGAGTCGCTCAAGGCGCTCTACGAGGATGGCACGGTCAAGGACCTCTGCGATAAATATTCAAGCTATGGTTTGTCTTTCGATAATTGGGTGCTCAAGTAATGTCTATTCAAGTCATGATGCAGATGCTTGGCCAGGGATTCTTGGTCAGTTTGCAGTTGTTTGTGCTGACGCTGCTGGGGTCGATTCCGCTGGGAATCCCCGTGGCGTTTATGCGCATGAGCAAAATCGCGCCGCTTCGCTGGATTGCGCGCATCTATATCTCGGTCATGCGCGGCACGCCACTCATGCTGCAGATGTTTGCCATCTACTTTGCCCCGTACTACGTGTTTGGCATTTCGCTCACGCCCGATTCCAAGTGGACGGCGTGCGTCGTGGCGTTCATCATCAACTACGCCGGTTACTTTGCCGAGATCTATCGCTCGGGCCTGCAGTCCATTCCTCGCGGTCAATACGAGGCTGCCGAGGTGCTGGGCTACTCGCGCATGCAGACGTTTCTGTATATCGTGATGCCGCAGGTCGCCAAGCGTATTCTGCCTGCGATGGGCAACGAGATCATCACGCTGGTCAAGGACACGTCGCTGGCGTTTGCCATTGGCGTGGGTGAGATGTTCTCGACGGCCAAGGCGCTGGTCGCCTCGCAGGTGAGCATGGTGCCGTTTGCGATCGCGGCGCTAATCTACTGGGTCTTTAACTTTGTGGTCGAGATGCTGCTGGGCGCCGCCGAAAAGAAGCTGGACTATTATCATGACTAACTCAGTGATGAAAATCGAAAACGCGCGCAAAGCGTTTGGCGGCAATGAGGTGCTCAAGGATATCTCGCTTGAGGTGAAGCGTGGCGAGGTCGTGGCGATTATCGGGCCTTCGGGTGGCGGCAAGTCCACGCTGCTGCGGTGTGCCACGCTGCTCGAGACACTCGACGGAGGCTCGCTCTCGTTTGGTGACCTTGCCGTTGCGACGGATGCGGGTTCGGGCGCGGTCTATGCGAAGGGCGATGTGCCCAAGCGGGCGCGCTCGCGATTCGGCCTGGTGTTCCAAAATTACAACCTGTTCCCGCACTATACCGTGATGAAAAACATCATCGATGCGCCGATTCGTGTGCTTAAGCGTCCGCGCGAGCAGGCTGAAGCACGTGCGCGTGAGTTGATCGCGCAGATGGGGCTTACGGGCAACGAGAACAAGGTTCCGTGTGAGCTTTCGGGCGGTCAGCAGCAACGCGTGAGTATTGCCCGCGCCCTAGCGCTCGACCCGGAGATCCTGTTCTTTGACGAGCCGACCTCGGCGCTCGACCCCGAGCTGACGGCCGAGGTGCTGCGTGTCATTAAAGACCTTGCCGCGCAGAATATGACGATGGTGATTGTGACCCACGCAATGCAGTTTGCGCGCGATGTTGCCGACCGCGTGGTCTTTATGGATGGCGGCCGCATTGTCGAGGAGGGTCCTGCCGAGCAGGTCATCGACCATCCGCGTGAGCAGCGCACCCGTGAGTTCTTGAGCCGTATCGAGGGATAGGCTCAGGTATTTACTCAACTATTAATTGAGGCGAAGCCGCCGCAGGTCTTACGGTCTGTGGCGGCTTTTTGTTTGCATCGACGGGGTTCAATAATCGCCTCACAAGCTTGTCTCTTCCTCTCGCCGCCTGTATTCATACGTGTGCCGAAAGGTGTGCATGGACGGTCGCCCGTGAGGGTAGGGTGGTGGCATAGGACATTTGGAGGGTGAGTCGGCTCGGCTGCCGACCATGCTGCTCCCGGGATGGCACCGACCGCGAACTCTCCCCGTTGGCGTCGCGCATTGCGCGCGGCCCTGCAAGGAGGTCATCATGGGTGCTCCCAAGACCGGTAACGTAAGGAACGTGGTGCTCGTAGGCCAAGGCGGGGTGGGCAAGACTTCACTCGCCGAGGCCATGCTCCACCTTTCCGGCAAGACCGCCCGCCTGGGCGGCCACGACGGCACCAAGCCCACGCTCGACTATGATCCCGAAGAGGTTAAGCGTGCGTTTTCCATCTCGACGACCATTGCGCCGATCGACTGGAAGGGCGCGCGCATTAATGTGCTCGATGCCCCGTGCTACCCCGATTTTATCGGCGACGCCTTTGCCGCGATGAGCGTCTGCGAGACGGCTCTGTTTGTGGTCGACGCCGAGGCCGGCCCACAGCCTACGACGGTTAAGCTCTGGTATGCCGCCGAGGACCTGCGCCTGGCGCGTGCGGTGTTCGTAAACCGCCTGTCGCGCTCCGAGGCCAGCTTTGCGACCACGATGGACCTGCTGCAGGAGCGCTTTGGCACGCGCCTGGGCGCCGTGACCCTTCCCTGGGGCGAGGGCGAGGACTTTGACGGCATCATCGACCTGGTGCGTATGAAGGCGCGCCATTGCAACGGCACCGAAGCCGTTGAGTCGGAGATTCCTGAGGAGTATCGTGCCCAGGCCGAGGAGGCCCATGACCATCTGTGCGAGTTGGTGGCCGAGGCCGACGATGAGCTGATGATGAAGTACCTGGAAGGCGAGGAGACGCTGACGCAGGAGGAGCTTGAGAGCTTGCTGTCGAAGGCGATTGCCGAGCGCATCTTTGTGCCGGTCTTTGCGGGCGATTGCATTAAGGAGCAGGGCGTCAACTCGCTGATGGACGACATCGCGACGTACTTCCCGGCGCCGACCGACTACGGCGAGATGCCGCTTATCGACGGCGATTCGCTCAAGATTTCGAGCGACGATGACCGTCCGGTGGCGTTTGTGTTTAAGACCCTGGCCGATCCGCAGCAGGGTCGCATCAGCTTTATCAAGGTGCTGACGGGTACGCTTGAGCCGGGCCTTGAGCTGATCAACGCGCGTACCCGCAAGAGCGATCGTCTGGCCCACCTGTATGTGATGTGCGGCCGCGACATGACCGAGGTCGGTCACGCCTATGCCGGCGACATTATCGTGGCACCCAAGCTGGCGGCCGAGACGGGCGATACGCTCTCGATTACCGGCAAGGTCGAGGCTGCGGCGTTTAAGTTCCCCAACTCGCAGTACCGCATTGCCATCGAGGCCGAGAATCGCGGCGACGAAGAGAAGCTCTACACGTTTATCGAGAAGGCCTGCAAGGCCGATCCGACCATGAGCATCGACCGCGACGAGGAGACCGGCCAGACCATCATTTCGGCGGTGGGCGAGGCACAGGTTTCGGTCCTGCTCAATCGCCTTGAGGACCGCACCAAGGTCGCGGCCAAGAGCGTGCCGATCCGCATCCCGTATCGCGAGACCATCCGCCGCACGGCGAGCGCACAGGGCCGCCACAAGAAGCAGACCGGCGGCGCCGGCCAGTATGGTGACTGCTGGCTGCGCGTTGAGCCGCTCATTGGGCCCGACGGTACGAGCGACGGTTATGAGTTTGTAGACGAGGTCGTGGGCGGTCGCATTCCGCGCTCGCTGATCCCCGCCGTGGACAAGGGCGTTCAGGAGACTATGAAGGACGGCATCATTGCCGGCTACCCGCTTACGGGCATTCGCGTGGCTGTGTACGACGGTTCGTATCACAGCGTCGACTCCAACGAGATGGCGTTCCGCGCGGCGGCTCGCATCGGCCTGCGCAAGGCATGCGCCGATGCCGACCCAGTGGTGCTGGAGCCCATCGAGGAAATCACGGTGACCATCCCCGAGAGCTACGCCGGTGCTGTAATGGGCGACATCTCGGCCTCGCGCGGTCGCGTGACGGGCATGGAAACCGATGAGCGCGGAGACACCGTGGTCATTGCCCAGGCGCCGCTGGCCGAGCTGACGGATTACTCGACGCGCCTGCGCTCTATCACGCGCGGCACGGGCGACTTTACCATGAAGCCCGCGGGCTATGAGCAGGTGCCTTATGACGTTCAGGCCAAGCTCGTGGAGCTGTACAACGCGGGAAGGTAGCAAGCCCGCGCGTAACGTCGCGTGACATAACTCCAATTTGGGTTGGGGACGGTTGTGGCCCGCTCCGGACAAGGTTCCGGAGCGGGCTTTTCTTCTGCGACGAGCCGTTTGTCTAACGCTGTATCATTCGGCGCGCGATGCGAGCCGGGCGCTCGGAGCCTGCCCACCTCCCCGGTGACAAAAGCGACGTAATCGGGGCACGCGGGTGACTCTTTGGCGTATGAGGGGCCCGGACGTGCACACCGCTGGTGACAAAGCGCCCGTTAAGCGGTTTGCCCATACCTCCTAAACTAAAAGGCGTAGAGAAACGACAACAAACGAGAGGAGGCAGACATGGCACTGTTCGATTCGACACACACGCTCGATGCCGTCGACGCCGCCGACCAGAACGCCGTCTTCGAGGCCCTCGCCGCGAAGGCCGTGGAACTGGGCGTCGCCGCCGATGCGTCCGCTATCGTCTCCGACCTTCATGAGCGCGAGGCCGAGGCTTCTACGGGCTTTGGCAACGGCGTGGCTGTCCCGCATACCAAGAGCGCCAACGTCAGTACCCCCGCCATTCTCTTCGCGCGCCTGACCGCGCCCGTCGAGTGGCGCGCGCTCGACGACGCTCCCGTCGACACGGTCATCAACATCCTTGTCCCCGAGAGTGGCAGCGACACCCATCTGCAGCTGCTCGCCAAACTGGCGCGTCGCCTCGTGCACAAGGATTTCGTCGACCATCTCAAGGGCGACTCCATCGAAGACGTGTGCGCCCTCATCCGGGGCGTCGTCGGATAGCAGGTAATGTTCAACCCCGTGTGAAAGGAAAGAGGGGAGAAGCATATGGCAAAGTCAATCGTGGCCGTCACCAACTGCCCGGCCGGCATTGCACACACCTACATGGTGGCCGAGGCGATCAAGACGAAGGGCGTCGAGCTGGGTTATGAGGTTCACGTCGAGACCCAGGGTGCCAGCGGCGTCGAGAACAAGCTTACGCCCGAGCAGATCAAGGAGGCTGACTACGTCGTCCTCGCGCTCGGTCGCGGCATGAACGATGACGATCGTGTTCGCTTCGACGGCAAGAAGGTCGTTGAAGTGCCCGTTTCCGAGGCCCTCAAGCGCATCGACAGCCTTATGGGCAACCTTGAGAGTGAAGCCAAGGTCTTCCAGGCTTCCGCGGTCAAGCTCGGCGCCAAGCAGGAAAGCGTCACCACCGGCATCATGAGCTACCTCATGGCCGGCGTCTCCGCGGCCCTGCCATTTGTCATCGGCGGCGGCGTACTCATGGCCATCGGTTCCATTATGGCCCAGTTCGGCGCGCCCAATGTAGCCCCTGGCGACGGCCAGATGGCTTCGTTCGCTTGGGTGCTCAATACCATCGGCGGCCTGGGCTTCACGTTCATGATCCCGATGATGGGCGCCTTCATCGCCAACGCCATCGGTGATAAGCCTGCCATCATGCCGGCCTTCATCTGCAGTTATCTCGCCAACAGTACCGACCTGCTCGGCACCGAGGTCGGCGCAGGCTTCTTGGGCGCCTGCGTGATCGGCCTTGCAATCGGCTATTTCGTCAAGGCGATGAAAAAGATCAACCTGGGCAAGAACTTCCAGTCCCTGCTCGGCTTCCTGATCATCCCGGTCGTGACGCTCTTTATCTTTGGCCTGGGCACGTACTATATCATCGGCCCGGCCATGTCCTGGCTTATGAACGCCTTCGTCGGCCTGTTGAGCTCTATCCCGAGCTCGATGAAGCTCGTCGCCGCCTTCCTGGTAGGCGCCATGCTCGCCTTCGACATGGGCGGCCCGGTCAACAAGGCCGCTTGGTTCTTCTCCTTCTCCTTGCTGGGCTCCGGCGTGTACGACTGGTACGGCATCGTAGGCGTCGTGACGATCCTTCCGCCGATGGCCGCTGCCATCGCTACCTGGATCCGTCCGAAGCTCTTCACGCAGGCCGAGCGCGACTCCGCAATCCCTGCGCTCATTGTCGGCGCAACCGTCGCCACCGAGCCGGCTATCCCCTATGCCCTGGCCGCACCCCTGCCTATGATCTCCGCGAACGTCATCGCCGGCGGCGTCGCCGGTGCCATCTCCATGGCCCTTGGCGTTCAGCGCATCGCTCCGGGCATCGGCATCTTCGATCCATTCCTGGGCCTCATCTACCCGGCGACCAGCTACTACATCGCCGTCGCTGTGGGTCTGGTCCTGAACATCGCCCTCATCATCGTCTTCAAGTCCGCTTGGATGAAGAAGCGCGAGGCTCAGAACGCCTAAGTCTCGATAGAATAATTAGTCCTGCGGGGTCGCCGGTCTGTTCGGCGGCTCCGCAGGTTTCAATGAAAGGAATGGGGAAATGCGTTACGACTTCGATCGCGTCATCGACAGAATGGGTACCTACAGCACCCAATGGGACTATGCGGCCGACCGGTTTGGCAGCGCAGACGTGCTTCCCTTTTCCATCTCGGACACCGACTTCGCCGTGCCCGACGAGGTCATGGATGCCCTCCGCGCCCGCATGGAACACCCCATCTTTGGCTATACCCGCTGGAACCATAGTGACTACAAGGGTAGTGTTGCCGGCTGGTTTGCCAGGGACGGGGCGTCCCACGTGGACATGGACTGGGTCGTGTACAGCCCGAGCGTCATCTTCTCGGCCGCGACGGTCATTCGTCTGGTGAGCGAGCCGAATGACGCCGTGGTGACGCTCACTCCCATGTACGACGCCTTCTACGGCCTGATTGAGGGCAACGGGCGCGAGCTTGTGGCCGTTGCTCAGGCGAGCGCCATGGACGGCTACGGTCTCGATTGGGATGCCCTTGAGGTGGCGCTTGCCCGCCCCGAGGCAAAGGTTATGCTGCTCACCAACCCGCATAACCCCACAGGCAAGGTCTTCACGGCAGGCGAGCTTGCTCGTATTGTGGAGCTCTGCCATGCCAACGGGGTCTTTCTCATTTCGGATGACATCCATCGCGATATGATTCTGGGCGAAACTCCCTACACACCCGTGACGAACATCACGCGCGAGGGCGTGGCGCTGCTGTGTTCGGCCTCCAAGACGTTCAACACGCCCGGGCTCATCGGGTCCTATGCGCTCATCCCCGACGATGACCTGCGCGAACGCTTCCTGTTCGAGCTCAAGCAAAAAAACGCCCTGTCGAGCGTGAGTATCTTGGGGATGACTGCCCAGATGGCGGCGTATCGCTCGTGCTCCGAGTATGTGGACGAGCTTGTGGCCTATATTCGCGGCAACATGCAGGCGCTCAAGGATTTCCTTGTCGCCAATCTGCCCGAGATCCGCTTTGCGGTGCCGCAGGGGACCTATCTTGCCTGGATGGATGCCTCGGGCCTGGGGTTGGATGTGGCCGAGCTCCAGCGCCGGCTCGTTGAGGTGGGCCATGTGGGCATCATGTCGGGCGAGACGTACGGCGGTGCTGGGTACCTGCGCATGAATCTCGCCTGTCCGCGCTCGAAGGTTGAGAGGGGGATGGAGCGGATGCTCGCCGGCATCCGCTCGTAGCGGCATGATCAGCAAGAGACAGAGACAGCTCCTGCGGGCGCTCGACGACGGTCCACGCTCTGGCGCCGAGCTCGCCGAGGTACTCGGCGTCTCCCGCCGTACCGTGGTGCGCGAAGTGGCGAGCGTGAGCGCGTGGCTCGAGTCCGTGGGTGCCGGCACCATCTCGAGCGATCCCAACTACCATCTGGTGGTCACGTCCGAGGACGCAATCGCCTCCGTCCTGTCGCAGGACCTCACCGATGAGGCGCGTGTCCTCATGTGCGTGCTCTCCCGGCCGGGGATCTCGACGGTGCAGGTTTCGGGGGAGACTTATCTCTCGATCCGCTCCGTGCGCGCAGCGATAGATGAGATCAACGTCCGGCTGCGCGGGGTCGTCGCGCTCGAGGCGCGTGTGGGCTACGGGATCGATGCGGACTTTAGCGGCATGGGACCGGCGGACCTCTTGGCGGCGCTCGCCATCGACAATACCGGTATTGCCGCCGAGCTCGAGCGCTCATGCGGCTGGGACTCCCTGATGCGCCTGATCGGCGAACGGGGCGAGGAATACCGCCTGCTCATGGAGCCGTATCTGTCGCAGCGCCAGCTGAGGATGCAGACGCTCGCCGCCGTCTGGTGCAGCGCGTGGCTCGTGCCCGACGCCCCGGGCGGCGCCGGCGCCGGCGCGCGTGCCGTCGCCGAGTTCCAGCAGTACAAAAAAGACCTGCTCTACCGCCTGGTCACGCGCCGTGCGGCCATTCTGGCGCGCATTAGCGAGGTGCTCGTCTCGCACGGCATTAAGTCGACGCGCGAGGACCTCGGTAGTCTTATCTTCGACCATGTGCTGCGCTGCGCTCTCTTTCCCACGCTCATGTCGGCGGAAATCCAAAAGCAGATGCGCGGGATCCGTATGGAGCACCCGTTCGAGTTCGACTTTGGCGCCGATCTCTCCGAGTGCCTGCGCGCATTTGACGAGCATCTGTTTGTGGAGCCCGACTTCCTCTCGCTCTACGTGCTGGCCTCGCTGGAGCACTTTACGCGCCGTCCCGTGAGCCTACTTTTGGTCTGCGGGCGCCCTTCTGTGGCGACCATCAACAAATCCCTGATCGAGCGCGACGTCGACGGCGTCGAGGTCGAGCTCGTGGACAGCGAACCGCTCGCCCGGCACGCGCTTGAGGACGGATCGTTTGACCTGGTGGTGGGCGACGCCGCGGCAGCGCGAAACTTTAAGGCCGCACGTGAATGGGACCTCTCGTTTTCGGGCGTGCTCTCGGCCTACGAGGTCGACCGCATCCGCCAGATGGCGCTGCGTGTGCTCTACGAGCGCGATATCGCGAGCCTGCTGCCGCGCGCGAGCTATCTTGAGCTGCATGTTGGGGCCGGCGACTACCTCGATGAGCTGTCGCGCGCCCTCGGCGGGCTGGTGGCAGCGCATGCGATTTCGGCAGATGAGGCGGCCCTCATCATGGACCGCGAGTGCCAGGGCGACCGCCTACAGCTGGGACATGTCGCGTTCCCGCATGCCATCACGCCGGTCGCTGCCTCGACGTTTCGTCTGCTCGCCATCATGCCCGATGCGCCTCTTCGCGACGGCGACGAGCAGATCGACCTAGTGGTGGTGACGCTTGCGAGCCAGCGCCTGGCCGACAAGAGCAGCATGTTCAACTATCTGTTCTCCGTGCTGCACGATGCTGAGCGCGCCGGTGTGCGCTTGCCGCACACCTACGAGGAGACCGTCGCGTTCTTGGGGCGTGACTTTGGCTATGCCGAGGAGAAGAGCGATGAGTGACGAGGCGATGGAGGCGCGCGGGGCGCTTGCGGCCGCATGTGGCGTGGCAGGCGCTACTGGATCGACAACGGGGGCCGGGCTGACGTCGGCTGCCGAGATCCGCGCCTATGTGGATGAGGTCTGGCCGAGCTTTCTTGATGATCTTGAGGCGCTCGTGGTCGTGCCGAGCGTGGTCGACGAGTCACGCGCCGTGGCGGGCGCCCCGTGGGGCTTGGAATGTCATCGGGCGCTTTGCATTGCGATGGATGTGGCGCGCCGCCAGGGGCTTTCGGTCGTTGACTGCGACGGGTACGTCGCGTATGGCGAGCTTGCCGGTGAGACGCCCGAACAGGTGGCGACGATTGCCCATGTGGACGTGGTTCCAGCGGGTGAGGGCTGGACGGTCGAACCCTATGCTTTAACGCGTCGCGAGGGCGTGCTTATGGGCCGCGGCGTGCTCGATGACAAGGGCGCGGCGCTGGCCTCGATCTATGCTGCTGGTTTTTTGGCGCGCCGCGTGCGCAACGGCTGGAAGCCGCAGCGGACGCTCCGCTGCATCTTGGGCGCCTCGGAGGAGGCGGGCATGATGGACGTGCGTCACTACCTAACGGATCACGAACCGCCGGCATTTTTGTTTACACCCGATGCCGAGTTTGCCGTCTGCTGCGGGGAGAAGGGCTGCGTCAACGCCGAGGTCTCTCGCGCGGTCGACAGTGCCGGGGCGATCATCGAGCTTACGGGCGGCGTGGCGAGAAACGCGGTGCCCGCGCGTGCCGAAGCGCTCGTGTGCATGGACGCCTGCGTGGATGGGTTACCCCGCGCCGAGGGGATCGATGTGGAGCCCGCCGGCGACGGCACTGCCCGCATTGTGGCCCACGGCGTCTCCGGGCATGCCGCCGAACCGGCGGGTACGGTGAACGCCATCGGCGTGTTGGCGGCCTATCTGGTCGCATGCGGTGTCTGCAGCGCGGCCGAGCGCGAGTTCCTCGGCTTTTGCAAGCGGGCCCTTGGTGTATGGGACGGCTCCGGCTTGGGAATCGATGTCGCAGACGAGCTGTTCGGCGGCCTCACGTGTATCGGCGGAACTATACGCACCCAGGCGGGGAGCTTTGTGCTCACGCTCGATGCGCGCCTTCCGGGTGCGGCCGATGTCGGGCAGGTGGGCCGTCGCATCGAGGACGTTGCGCGCGAGTGCGGCTGCGAGGCGCGCATCACCCATGTGCGGGAGCCGTTCACCATGGACCCCCAATCGTCCGAGGTCATGGCGCTCCGTCGTGCCTACGAGGAGTTCGCGGGCCGGCCCGCGGTGCCGTTTGCTATCGGCGGGGGCACGTATGCACATCACTTTCCGCGTGCCGTGGGGTTCGGTCCGCTCGACCGCGCTGAGCCGCTGCCCGATTGGGTCGGCCCCGAGCACGGCCCCGACGAGGGTATCTGGGAGCGCCAGCTCAAGCGCGCCCTCGCCATCTACATCCGTAGCCTCGAATCCCTCCTCAACCCTAAAGTGAGGATAGACCCAAAATTGGGGTAATGGTGTCGCATGGGTAGCATAGTCCCAATTTGGCGGTAGTCTCCATTTTGGGATTAGTCGCCGTCGGTCTGGTTGCGGCCGGTGGCGTAGTCGATCTGCACATGCGGCTGCAGGTTGTAGCAGTACACGTGGAAGCAGAGGGTCTTGCCGTGGTCCTCGACCGATTGCGCCTCAAGGCGCACGCCACGACAGACGAGTTCCTCTTCGTTGTACATGGGCGTGGCGCGGTAGAGCACATGGTTGCCCGTGTCGCGGATGTAGTTAAGAATCTGCTCTTCAAACGGCAACATGCCCGTCTCGTTGAGATAACGCGTGCCGGTGAGGAGATTTTTGCGGTTGGCGTTTTCGCCGCAGAGCGACCAGGCGATAAGGTGGCAGCGGTTGTAGAGGCTCTGGCCTGGAATAAAGTCGTAGCGCTGCTGGTGCCAACCGGCAGGATGGATACGTGAGATATCGCCGCGCTTTCCCTGTCCGAGCGACTCGGGGCCTACGCAGGCGAGCGCCTTGCGAGTGCGGCCCAGGCTGTCGAGCTTGGAGAACTTCTTAAAGCAGCCCTCTTCGGTGGCACGCTCATACTCGTCGAGCGTGAATGACGGTGTGCCTAGCGGGTGCGTGCTGTCGGCGCGAAGGGCGACGTAGGGGTTGCCGGCGTAGTCGGGAATGCTGCTGAGATAAACACCGCGGGCGCGGTTGAGGTCGGGGTTTTCCACCTCGTCGATGGGGGTGGCGGCACTGTCCGCGGAGGCGTCGTCGGTGTTGGCCGCGGTGGAATCGGAGCCATCGCCAGAGTCTCGGCTATTTTGAGAGTCCGAGGAGCTCGCTGTTCCCGATTCGAGCCGGGCAACCAGGTCCGCCTCGTCATCGGTGCGGCTGGGGCTCTCGTTTTGTTTTTCGGCCAGAGCCGTCGCCTGCTCATCGCTTTGCGGCGATAACAGCTTGGGCGCTCCGTCGAGCGACCCTGTGAACAGCGCAAACCCCAGCACCACGGCGGTGCCGATGGAAAGTACTTGCTTGTAGGCGGACTTGCGCGACATTGCGGCTCCTGGATGGACGGTTGGGAATCTACCAGTCTAGCAGGAGCCGGCAGGGGCCGTTCTATCGAACAAATACTCAAGATTTGGGATAGACGTTACTGATTCATTTGCCGCATATGGAGCTGCGGCGGTTGTATACATGGAATCAGTCAGCGTTTCCCCAGATAAAACCTGCCAAAATAAACCTGTCCCTTTTTGGCGGGTTAAACGGGGACTATTTCACCGCAACTTAGGGCACGGTTAGGAAGTGCGCACCTTAAAGAGTGGAGCCCATGATTAGAGAGGTCGCGCTCGTCTCTCTAAATGTCTCTCTAAAGAGAAAGCCAGTTAAAGAGATAGCATTAGGCAATCTAGCGGTGAATTCGATACATCTTTCTAAATTTCTCTCTAAAATAAGGTGCTTATCTCTCTAAAGTTAGAGAGATATACTATACTTTAGAGAGATAAATCTATCGTTTTAGAGAGACGGAATGCCAATGCTGCTGGATGAACCTCTTGGCCTTATCGTTGAGCGCCTTCGCAGGCGGGGGACTGATGACGCATCGGTAGAAGTTAAAGCCTGCACGAATAAATTGAGCGCAGACGTATGGGAGACAGTGAGCGCTTTTGCGAACACAGCGGGTGGGCTCATTATTTTGGGTCTAAACGAAGCCGAAGGATTTGTTCCTTCGGCTAACTTTGCTATCGATAGGGTGCGCGATCAGTTTGTTTCGGGTATCGGAGACGGAGGCTCAGCAGCAGTGGTGACCCATGCGCCGCGGTACGAGCTTGATCGAGGCGAGGTCGACGGGCTCCAGGTGCTTCTGGTGCGCATCTTTGAACTTGAGCTTAAAGCGAAGCCTTGCTATATCGGCGCGCGCGGCGTACAGAACGGTAGCTACAAGCGCGTGGATGATAAAGATATCAAGATGTCACCCGCTGAGCTATATGAGCTGCAGAGTGCGTTGCTTCCGAGCGATGCAGACGGCACGGTGGTTTCGGAGGCAACAGTCGAGGATTTGGATCCAGATGTCGTGCGGTCTATTATCGCAAATCGCCGGCTGCAGACCCCCCGCGTTTTGCGCGGGGCCGATACGCTGGAAAAGCAGCTGGCCAGACTCAATATCACTACAAAGGATGGTGCGGTGAAGCTCGCAGGGCTTCTGTCGGCGGGAATTTACCCCCAGCAGTTCTATCCCAAACTCATGATCGATGTCGCCGTTCATTCCGATGTGGAAAAATCTGCACCCGGGCAACCCCGGTTTATTGACCGCCAGTTGTGCGATGGCCCGATTCCGGCTTGCATCGAAGATGCCCTTGCCGCGATTGGACGGAACTTGCGCAAAGCGGCGATAGTGCAAGGCGCTGGCAGAAGGGAGGATTGGGAAGTTCCCCAGGAGGTTTTGCGCGAGGCTTTGGCAAATGCCTGCATCCATCGAGAATATTCGCCCATGTTTGTGGGGCAGGCCGTGAGTGTCGATATCTATCCAGACAGAATAGAGATCAAAAACCCCGGTGGGCTTTGGGGCGGAAAGACGGTGGACAATCTTGCGGACGGGGAATCGCGCTGCCGAAACCCAAAGCTCATGAGCCTAATGGGGGCGACGCCGTTAGAGCATGCCGAGGGGGCCGTTGCAGAAAGCCAGGGATCTGGTATCCCGGCTATGATTCGCGAGATGGAGTCTCGTTCGCTTGGAAGGCCGAAATTTATCGTTAAGGCCGATTCGTTTACGGTGCTGCTTTCCCGGCACGGGGCGGAGCTTGCTGAAAACCGCACGTTGATTCAGAGCCATGTGGGCACCGAGCTGACGGATCGCGAGGAAACATTGCTCATGTTTATGCGGGAGCATGGGTGCGTATGCGATGTTCAAAAAATACGAGAGGCCCTGAAGTGGGATTCGGATGACATTCGCCTGATCTGCGGGGATCTTGTCGATAAACATGTCCTGTCAAAATGTGGCAAAGACACGTTTGAGATTATCGATATGAGCAGAGAATCGTCAGCTTCGACAGCAGATAGGATCTTGGAGGCTCTTAGCGCCGAAGTGGATATGACGGCGCGAGAAATAGCGGTTGCATCGGGGGTCAAAATTTCGTCCGTCCGCTACCATCTGCCAAAAATGGCGGATAAAGGACTCATCGAAGTAATGGGTTCGTCGACGAGCCGCAACCGCCGCTATCGGAAGAAGTAGATGCAGCTGAGTCGCCCCTCTTGTGCCTCTCGAAGTTAGATGGGTGCTAGGGGGGCGACTGCCTCGCGATATTTCCCCAGATAATACCTGCTAAAACAAACCTGCCCCTTTTTGGTAGGTCAGTTGACGCAGTGCAGGTTGAGCATATGCGAGCGAGCGGGCTCCGGGTGCGGTAAGGTGACGTGAAACAAGCGGGCGCTGACCTTTTGGTCGCGCCCGTGAAGTTGAACGTCAGATTGCCGTGCCCGGAGCCCGCGCAGCGCCGAGCAGTTACGCCGTTTGTAAAACGGCGTAACCTAAAGGTTCATATTGCCGTGGATGTAGGGGGTGACCTCGGGGGAGATGTGGCCGCAGCCCAGCTCGCGCAGCACGGACTCGATGGCGGCGGGCAACGGGGTTTTGCCCTTGTCGTCGACGGCGGTTCCGCCGAGGGCGGCAATCTTGGCGACATCTACGGGCGCGGCCTCGATATGCATGCAGCCGTCGACGAGGCGTGCGCGTACCTGTGCCAGGTCAAGATCGTGCAGGTAATCCTCGCAGGCGCGAATCAGGTCGACCTTTTCGCGCGTAAGTTCCTCGCCCGTGGGGACGCGTGTGGCAAGGCAGGCGCCTGCCGGCAAGTTCCAAACGGGATAGCCCCATGCGCGCAGCAACTCGCGCTCCTCATCCTTGGTAAATCCAACCTCCATAAGAGGGGAGCGTACGCCGAGCTCTTCTGCCGCGCGCATGCCAGGGCGGTAGTCACCGCGATCGCTTGCATTGCTGCCATCGATGACGGTGGGAAAGCCGAGCGACTTGGCGTGGTTGACGATAGCGGTAAAGCCGGCGTGCTTGCAGTGGTAGCAGCGATTGGCGTCGTTGCAGGCTACTTGGGGGAGCTGCAACTGATCGACCGAAAGATTGAGCACGGGGAGCTTAAAGTGCGGCTCCTCATTGTCTTGCCCGTCAACGGAGCGCTCAAACGAAGCCTGTTCAGGCGTGCCGATGAGCGGCGTGGTGAGGTGAACGAGAAGCGTGCTGGCAGGCATGATGCGGGCGCAGACCGCGGCTAAAAAGCTGCTGTCGACGCCGCCGGAAAAGCCGATGGCGACGCGTCCGTATGCTAAAAGCAGCTGCTCGAGCGCTGCGAGTTTGTCCTGAAGCTCCTTTGCAGGTGCGGTGGTGTCTGAAAGCATGAAACGTTCCTTACCAATATGTGCTCGGTCGAAAACTATAATCCTATCGGGCTGCTTGTCATAAGACTTCTATCTATGTAACGAAAGCACAATATGCTATATACGTTATATACAAATTTGTAAAGTGCGGTAGAGTGTCAGTAACGCAATCCGGTGAGGGGATCGATATGATCAAGGCTGTAATTTTTGACATGGACGGAACGCTGGTCGATACCGAGCGTTTGGGCATTAAGGCATGGAAGGCGGGCTCTGCCGAGCTGGGGGTCGCGATTGATGAAGCGCTGATCCATCAGTTTATCGGCCGCACGCTGCCCGATGTTATGGACATCCTCGATAAGCATTATGGCAGCCATGAAACCACCGAGGCGGTCTATGCCCGCCACAAGGAGATTCGCGACGAGATGGTCAAGACCGAGCTGGAGCTTAAGGCCGGCGCCGCCGAGTGCATAGATGAGCTGCTGGCTGCGGGCTATCACGTGGGCCTTGCGACGTCATCGCGCTATGTCACGGCCGAACGCAACCTTAAGATGGTCGGTCTCTTTGACAAGTTTGAGACCGTGACCTGCGGCGAGGACGTTGTGCATGGCAAGCCCGACCCCGAGATGTACCTGCTCGCCTGCGAGCGCGCGGGCTTTGCCCCCGAGGAGTGCGCCGTGGTCGAGGATTCGCGCAACGGCTGTGTCTCGGGCATCACGGCGGGTTGCCATGTCTTTGCCGTTCCCGATATCGTGCCGCTGCCGCAGGACGTGGTGGATGGCTGCGAGGTCGTGCTCGACACGTTGTTCGATTTGGCGGCGGCGGTCAAGGCCGTACGCTAGACAATTGCGGCGTTGAAGCGCGCGATTGGCCGTCTTTGCATTTAAGCAAAAGAGATCCGGCAATGGTCGGGCCCCTTTTGCTTAAGCGGCGACTTAGCATACTTGCGGGCGTGCTATAGATACGCGCCGAGGTTGATGGCCGTAGCGTCGGTCTGGGTGCTTGCCTGGGTGCTGGCGCGCTCCAGTAGGAACGGACGCACCAGTTCTTGGCGGTTGATATCCTCGGCGGCCGTGACTGCGGTGACGGCGCGCGCTGCAGAGCCGACGCGGATATGCTTGGTCTTTGCTGGGGCCTTGTTCTCGATTTGCTCCATGAGCAGCTGTACGCCCTTGCGACCAATTTCGTAACCCGGCGGTGCCACCGTGGTGAGGGGGACCGAACCGCTCCAAGCGAGTGGATTGCCGTCGCATCCGGCCACGCGAACCTGCTCGGGGACGGAGATGCCTTTGTCGACCAATGCCGAGATAACGCCCGAGGCTAACACGTCGGTTAGGCCGACGACAAAATCGGGGCGTTCGTCGGCAGGGCGCCCGGCAATCTGAGCGCCAATGCTGTAGCCGTCGGCTGCGGTATTCCACTCTCCGGCGTCAATGACTTCAATTTTGATATCGGGATGCAGGGTGAGAGCCTTGTGAATGCCAAGTACGCGCAGGGTGAGCTGCATGAATGCCGCTCTGCCCACAACGGTGATATGGCGTGCGCCGCGGGCGATGGCGAGCTCGGCGATAATGCGCCCCTGTGCCTCGTTGTCGGCGGCCACGTAGTAACCGGGCTCGGAGCAGTGGATGTCCAGATGGACGATCGGCACGGGCATCTTGGTCGTTGCGGGACGCCAGTCGGGGGACGCCATGGGCTGAACCATGACGCCGGACATTTGCGTGCCCATAAAGTAGCGCAGGTAATGGTCCTGGAGAATATCGTCGTTATCGGCGTTGGCGATGAGTAGGTCGTAACCGTGCTTGCGGGCCTCGTTATGGGCGCCGCTGGCAATTTGGAGCGAAAAACCGTGGTCGAGACGGGGGAGCACCAAGCCAAAGGACTTGGTGGCGCCGCCCGCGAGCTGACGAGCGCTTTGGTTGGGCAGGTAGCCAAGGCGATTGATAGTCTCGTTAATGAGCTTGAGGGTCTCGGGGCGCAGCTTTTCGGGATGGTTGAGCGCGTTGGAAACCGTGCCCAACGAAACCCCGGCCTCGCGCGCGACGTCGCTGATTTTTACCTTTGCCATAGCGGCCCCTTTGATGCGTTTCAAGTACAAGCCAGATTGTAGCATCGCCTGTCCCTAGGGTGTCAAAACCTGCCAATTAGGGACAGGTTTATTTTGGCAGGTTTTATCTGGGAAAACGATGCTGCCAGACCAAACCACCACGAAGCGGACAGGCTCCTTTGTGGTGATTTGAGCTGCCCGGGCCTTCAATTGTCTCGATCTGTAACATCTGGGCGGCAAAACCGGCTCTACCTGTTACAGATCGAGACATAGTGCAGGGGCCGAACCGTAATGTCTCGATCTGTAACACCAAGCCGGCTTCCGGAGCCCCAGATGTTACAGATCGAGATCTTGCGCCGGGACAGAGCGCCGCCTCGGTCCAAACCACTACGAAGGTGCCTGTCCCCATCGTGGTGGTTTGGGCATGTGTGCATCGAGTGGTATCTAAGTTGAGATACCACTTCTGGTATATCAGCTTGCGCTTGCGTGAGTACAATACTCGAACGTTATACGTCTCAGCGCCTCCCGTGCGTGGGCGTCTTGCAGTCACGCGAACGAAGGGATTTATCCTATGTGCGGAATTGTTGGCTACACCGGCTCTGATATTGCAAAGAACATCCTGGTCACAGGCCTTAAGCGCATGGAGTATCGCGGCTATGACTCCTCGGGCGTCGCGCTCGAGGTGGGCGAGGGCGCCGCGGCGCACCTCGACGTTATCCGCCGCGTGGGTAAGGTTGCGGGTCTGGAGAGCGAGCTTTCCAATATCGATAGCGACGCTACCTGCGGCATCGGCCACACCCGCTGGGCCACTCATGGCAAGCCTTCCGTCGTTAACGCTCATCCCCACACCAGCTGCGACGGTCGCATCGCCATCGTCCACAACGGCATCATCGAGAACTTCGCCGAACTGCGCGAGGAGCTGGAGGGCCGCGGCCATCACTTTAAGAGCGAGACCGATACGGAGGTATTCGCGCATCTGATCGAAGAGGCTTATGCCGAGACGCACGACCTGATGGCCTCCGTGCGCGAGGCTTGCACCCACGTGGTAGGCGCCTATGGCTTGGCCGCCGTGTGCGCCGACGAGCCTGGCGTGATCGCCGTTGCCCGCAAGGACTCTCCGATTGTGGTCGGCGTGGGCGAGACCGGTTCCTACGTTGCCTCCGACGTGATCGCGCTCATCGATGCCACCCGCGATGTCGTGGTGCTCGAGGACGGTCAGTTTGCCAAGCTCACGCCCGCGGGCGTCGAGTACACCGACGAGGCCGGCAATGTCATCGAGCCCAAGGTCACCCACATCGATTGGGATCTGGACATGGCCGAAAAGGGCGGCTATCCCGACTTTATGCTCAAGGAGATCCACGAGCAGCCGCGCGTCGTGCGCGATACCCTGGTGGGTCGCATGACCCCTGCCGGCGAGCTCGACATCGATGAACTGGGCCTGTCCCTCGAGGAGCTCAACGACATCGACCGCGTCTACGTGATCGCCTGCGGCACCAGCTATCACGCCGGACTCATCGCAAAGAACCTTATTGAGGGCTGGGCTCGCATTCCCACCGAGGTTGAGGCTGCCAGCGAGTTCCGCTATCGCAACCCCATCATCACGCCGACGACGCTCGTCGTTGCCGTGTCTCAGTCGGGCGAGACGGCCGATACCCTCGCCGCTATTCGCGACGCGCGCATCAAGGGTGCCAAGGTCTTTGGCATCACCAACGTGGTGGGCAGCCCCGTGGCGCGCGAGAGCGACGGCGTCATCTATACCAAGGCCAACAAGGAGATCGCGGTCGCCTCGACCAAGAGCTTCATCGGCCAGGTTGTGAGCCTCACGCTTTTGGCCTTGCTACTGGCGCAGGTCAAGTACCGTCTGACCACCAAGCAGACGCGCATGATGTTCCGCGAGCTTTCCGATACGGCCGAGCAGATCCAGTGGATTTTGGACACGCAGACCGAGGCCGTGCGCGAGGCCGCCCTGCTGTGCAAGGACGCGCAGTCGGCGCTGTTCGTGGGCCGCGGCATGGGTGCTGCCATCTCCTACGAGGGCGCGCTCAAGCTCAAAGAGGTCAGCTACCTGCACGCCGAGGCGTATGCTGCCGGCGAGATGAAGCACGGCCCCATCGCGCTGATCGATCCGGGCTTCCCCGTCATCGCCGTGGCCACCAAGAGCGCCACCTACGACAAGACCGTGTCGAACCTTATGGAGTGCAAGGCGCGCGGTGCCAAGGTCATCGTCGTTGCTACCGAGGGCGACGAGGAAATTAACAAGATTGCCGACTGCATCATTCGCGTGCCGGCCGTCCGCGACGTGTTCAGCCCCATCACGGCGAGCGTCCCGCTGCAGCTGCTCGCCCGCGAGGTCGCCATCCTGCGCGGCTGCGACGTCGATCAGCCCCGTAACCTGGCAAAGAGCGTTACTGTCGAATAATCGAGTTCCGTCATCCTTACGATTAAGGTCCGGCTCCGCATCATCAGACGGAGCCGGACCTTTTTGTGTGGAGAAACCACCACAAAGGTGCCTGTCCCCTTTGTGGTGGTTTTGGCAGGTTAGCGGAGCTTGCTGGTCTCGAAGTACTTGGGATATTGGTCCAGGACCTCGGTCTGGTTGCGGAACATCATATGTAGGTGCTTGCTGACCAAAAAGCTCGCCTCGATGGGGTCGCGGCCGGCGATGGCGCGGCGGATTTGCTTGTGCTCGTTAACAATCTCCTGATTGTCGAGCGTCTGCGTGGCGGCGCGCAGCCAGCGGAAGCGCTCCAGGTCGGCATTGGTCTCTTCGAGCCACGACCACACGGTGCTGCGGCACGCGATGCTAAAGATCATGCGGTGCATGAGGTTGTCGCTTAAAAAGAAGCCGATGCGATCCTCCTCGGCCATGGTCTTTTCCTGCAGCGCGATGGCTCGGTCGAGCTGCTCGATGCCTGCCGAGGTGGCACGGGCGCAGCACTCCACAATCACCTGCTTTTCCAGGTGCTCGCGAATGTAGCAGGCGCTCTCGGCAAGAGTGAGGTTGATGGGCGAGACATAGGTGCCGCTTTGGGGCACGGTACGCACCAGGCCCTCTTGCGCCAGACGCACCAGCGCCTCGCGCACAGGGGTGCGCCCCATATCCAGGTCGTCGCAAAGCTGCTTGACGCCCAGCTTTTCGCCCGGCTTGTAGTCCAGGTAGACGATTTTGCGTCGAATGGTGTGGTAGGACTGGTCCTGTAGGCTCGTTTCCTGCTCGCCGACGTGCATCGATTCTTCCATAGTGCCTCACAACCGTTCTATCACACTCATATATCAGCTGTTTATTATGCCGCGAATCAGCTCTCCGCGGTGGGTAATTCGGCTGTCGTCCGAGAACTATTGCGGCACCTTAGTCTGTGTTTGCGCACGGCTGTGCTCAATGTTGCCGTATCATAAGCCGTCGCAAACGTGAAATAGAAAGAAGGAATCCCATATGCAACTGGCGAATATCGTACGCGAGCGCTGGAAGGGCGTCTTGTTCTGCCTGATCGTCGCCATCCCCGCAACGGTGCTCGGCAAACAGGTTGAGGTGGTCGGCGGGCCGGTGTTTGCCATCCTCTTTGGCATGGTCCTCGCGCTCGTCTTTCCCAAGAATCGTCGCGAACAGCTCGCCGCCGGTGTCACCTATACGTCTAAAAAAGTCTTGCAGTATGCGGTTATCCTGCTTGGCTTTGGCATGAACCTCTCGCAGATTCTGTCCAAAGGCGCTCAGTCGCTGCCGATTATCGTGGCGACGATCTCGACCTCGCTTGTCATCGCCTTCGTGCTCTGCCGCGTTATGAACGTGCCGGGCAAGATCGCGACGCTTGTGGGCGTGGGTTCGTCGATTTGCGGCGGTTCTGCCATCGCCGCGACCGCACCCGTCATCGACGCTGACGATCGCGAGATTGCCCAGGCTATTTCGGTCATCTTCCTGTTTAACGTTATCGCGGCGCTCGTGTTTCCGACGCTCGGCGGCATGCTCGGGCTGACCAACGAGGGCTTTGGCCTGTTTGCCGGCACCGCCATCAACGACACCTCGTCGGTAACGGCTGCGGCGAGCGCCTGGGACAGTATGCATCCCGGCGCCAATGTGCTCGAAAGCGCCACGGTGGTCAAGCTCACCAGGACGCTGGCCATTATTCCCATTACGTTGGTTCTCGCATGCTGGCAGATGCATCTGGCGCGCAAGGCCGGCGGCGACGCCGAAAGCACGTTCTCGCTTAAACGCGCGTTTCCCATGTTTGTGCTGTTCTTTGTGCTGGCGAGCGTAATCACCACGGTGCTTCAGCTTCCCGCGTCCTTTACGGCGCCCATCAAGGAGCTGTCGAAGTTCTTTATCGTGATGGCCATGGCGGCTATTGGTTTTAATACCGATATCGTCGAGCTGGTCAAAAAGGGCGGCAAGCCCATCGCGTTGGGCTTTTGCTGCTGGATTGGCATTGCGTGCATGAGCTTGGGAATGCAGCACGTGCTGGGAATCTGGTAGAGAAGTAGCTTATTCGCGTGCTGGTTGCTGGTGAGCGCAAGCCTGCGGTGGAGCGATAGGAGCTCTTGCGGGTATGGCTTGTCCGCAGGTTTATAAGTCCCGAAGAGCTCTTATCGCCCCGCCAGGATGGCGATGCGGGGCAATTCATATATTCGCAAGAAGGCACCGCAGGCCCTATAGTGTTTGGTGAACATTATCGTTCAATTTTGAAACACTTGAGATGTCGGGGCCCAGATGGGCCGCGGCTGGAGACGGGGCGAACCATGGACAGCGATGCCAAGCTGCAGATTCTGATTGAGGCATTGTCCGCAGCCGGAGCATCGGCGCTGGCAATCGACGAGCGCGGCGGCGTTGTGATTTCGACTATGAGTGACGCTGCGCTCGAGCGGGATGTCGCTGCTTTTGTTTCCGAGCGTCTCGCTCGCGTGGGTGATGGGGTGCGCCTGGTGATGGGCCACGAGGGCGTGCGGTTGAGCTTGACGGTGCGCCCGACGGCCGAGGAGCACGGGGCGCTTTGGGTGGTCGTGGCGCATGAGGTGCGCGCCGCTGCGACGCATGCGGGCATCGATTGGCTTAATGCCGACGAAGTCGAGGCTCGCTACGAGTCGAGCACGTACGGCATCGTCGAAGACGCGGCAGCGGTCGCTGCCCCCGTACGGGAGAGTTACGCACGCGGGGTGCCCCTTATGCTCGAGGGTGAACTGGGCGCGGGGCAGGATCAAATTGCAAAACGCCTGTACCTGGATGGACCCTATGCCGATCAGCCATTTGTGTCCGTTGCGCTCGATGAGCTTACGGATCGCGGTTGGCGCCATCTGCTTAAAAGTTCCGAATCGCCGCTTTTCCAAACGGGGCTGACGCTTTGCATGGGCGGCTGGCATGCCGTTGGATCCCAGCGCCTGCGCGAGCTCGTGTCCGCAATGATCGACACGGCGCTCGCAACTCGTTGCCACGTGGTGTTGACGGCAAACGATATGCCGGGTGGTGGCGAAAGCGACCAGGCTGCCTTTGTGACCGAACGTCTGGCCTGCGCCGTGAGTGTGGCGCCGGCGATTGCCGAGCAGGGCGGCGCGTCGAAAAAGACTGCGTGCTACCTGAAGTATCTGGCAGATATGTTTAAGACGGGTGCCCCCATGTTGTCCGCCGCGGCGGCAGAGACGCTCGATGCGTACCGTTGGCCCCGCAATTACCTGCAGCTGCGCGAAGTATCGGAACGACTCTATATATTAGTGGGGGCGGGTACGGTGGAGCGTGCCGTGGCGAAAGAGGTACTTGCCCAGGAGGACGTTATCAAGACCGCGACCTTTGGTGCCCCGACACTCGAAAGCGATTTGTATATCTTGCGGCCTCTGGTCGATACCGAGCGCGATATCGCGCGGTTGGTCCTGCAGCATCTTCACGGCAACCGGACTCGTGCGGCAGAGGTACTCGGTATAAGTCGCACGACTTTATGGCGCCTGCTGAAGGACAACGACCGCTGAGCGAGGCGCCGTGACCACGAGCGGCGCGTGTGATACAGTCCAAAGCAGTACTGTTTCGATTGTGTTACGACGTGCGGGGGAGTATGGCGGAGACTTCAAAAACGAACCGAACAAAACGAAGTGCGGCGCCGGTCAACCGACGTACGACTTCGCGGACGTGGGGTAAAAGTGCCTCGGGGTTCGACGGCTCGTTCAAGCGCACAAAATATGGCTATCCTTCGGCAAGCGCTCGCTTGGCCATGCAGGCCGAGTCCTCGTTGCGGGGGCGAAGGCGTGTGGTGGGTTCAAAGCTCAAGCACGATGGCACGCTTGGCTACATTAGCCGCGGTGCTGCCCGCCGTAGCGGCCTCAATCCTGCTGGTTGGCATCGTTATGTGCCGATCGTGGTCGTTGCCGCGATAATCGTCATCGCGCTCGCGGCGCTTGGCTATGCAGGTGGCGGCGCGAGTCTGGGCGCGATGTTTAAATCGCCCGAACTTGCGCATGCAGGCATAGAAGTTGTCGAGGGCGCTCAGGCCCAGACGGGCGTCGCGCCCCAGCGCGGCATGGTCGCAGTCGCTGCCACCATTGCCGATGCTCAAAAGGATGAAGGCGGGCAAAAAGCAGAGGGAGCGGCGCAGGCGAGCGATGACGGGGCGAATTCGACTCCAAGTCAAACGACATAGACCTGCCGGAACATAAAATCGTTACAGCGAGGTGCCGTTTGGGGGCTATGGGCGAACAAAAATCTGCAACATTGTTTCATGCAGAGCTCTTTGGTCGAAGTTTGCAGAAAAAGGCTATACTACTAGGCACTTGAAAATCCGTAAGCTGCAAGTTGAGGAGTACCTAACATGAAGAAGAGATTCATGGCAGCACTGAGCGTTCTCGCTCTTGCCCTGGCTATGCCCGTGGCTGCTTTTGCTGCTCCGAGCCCGGCCAACACCACCACCACCGGCGCCAACAATGTGACCGCGAGCGTCAACAATGCCAACGTCAAGGTTGAGTCCACCACCAAGTACGCCGAGGGCACCCCCGCCAACGCCAACGTGGTCGCCTCCTTCGAGATCACCGAGACCGTCGCGGGCACTGTTTCTGACTCCAACCCGCTGACCGTCACCTTCACCCTTGGCAAGGCCTACGCCGGCGCCAAGGTTACCGTCTATGTCCAGCACAACGACGGCAGCAAGGATACCCTGAACCTCACTGCCGACAACAACGGCAATGTTACCTTTAAGGTCACCAAGCTCTCCATCTATACCATCGTGGCTGAGAAGACCGCCACTGGTGCCGCTACCACCGACAACGGCGCTAAGTCTCCGACTACCGGCGTGGACACTACCGGTGTCGCCGCTGTGGCTGTTGTTGCCGCCGCTGGTGCCGCTTGCGCCTTTGTTGCTCTTCGCAAGAACAACTAGCACGCATACGGTTTCAACCGTAAGATTTGAGGACCCGTACTTGTGCGGGTCCTTTTTTAACTGATTTGGGATTAAGGAATATCATGGTAGAGCAGCCGTTGGGCAAGCACGTGGGCAACCCGGGCAAAAAGCGTCGCGCCGCAATTCTCAAAGGTGTTATCGCCGTGCTGTTGTTGGTTGCAGTTGGCTGTGGCGGCTACGTGCTTTACATGCACCATCTAGATCAAAAGGGCGCCGAGGAGATGAGCGCGACGGGCAAGCCCGCGACCAAGGTCGAGTCTAAGAACGACGAGCTGCCGGATAATCCCATCGATTTTGCTCCACTGATCCAGGAGAATGCCGACATTTACGCCTGGCTCTATATCCCGGGCACCGATATCAATACGCCCTTGCTGCAGAGCTCGGTGGATGACCTGTTCTATCTCAATCACGACAAGGATGGCAAGTACGATCCGTACGGCACCGCCTTTAGCCAGATGGCCAACGCCCGCGATTTCAGTGACCCCGTCACGGTGATCTATGGTCATGTGAACAGGCGCATGTTCCATAACTTACATTATTTTGAGGATGCGGACTTTTTTAACGAGAACACCGAGTTCTACATCTACACACCCGGTCATATCCTGAAGTACAAGATCGTTTCGGCCTACCAGTACGACAATCGCCACATCCTCAACTCGTTTAACTTTGCCGATCCCGCCGTGCGTCAGGAGTATTTCAATACCGTTTGCAATCCCGACGCGCTCCTTAAAAACGTGCGCGAAGGCGTATCGCTTGATGCAGATAGTAAGATTGTGCAGCTGAGCACCTGCGTGCTCGACAAATCACAGCGCAGCAACTCGCGCTATATCGTTAGCGGTGTTTTAGTTAATGATCAGGAAACCAAGTAGCAATGAACCCACGCGGTAAACACTTTATCGATGCGGCCGACCCCGAAGAAAGCGGCCAGGAGAACACTTCCCAGCAGCAGATTTCCGATGTGGTGGAGCCTGCCGATATGCAGCAGCGCGCCGATGTCGTCTCGGCATCTGACGCGCAAGATGGGGCGCAGAGCAAAGCCGCGGAACAGGCCGAGGCTTCGGCGCAGGTTGCGGATGATGTGCCGCAGCCGGCTGATGAGGCCGAATGGCCTTCGCTCGATGAGACGGCACCGCAGCGCCGTCGTCACTCTGAGGAGTCGATTAAGCGCATCAAGCGTCGTCGCCGTATCCGCACGCTCGTGATCGTGCTGCTCGTGATTGGTGCGGTTGCTGCTGCCGGCTGGGGCTTTGTGAATCACAGCGTGAACCAAGGCAAAAAGAAGATTGAGGAAAAGACCGAAAAGGTCATTAAGGCCAAGGGCGACACCATTACCTATAACGGCAAGAAGTATGAGCTCAACAAGCATATGGCCACGGTGGCGTTTATTGGTTTTGATGGACGCGACAACGACGATGGCACCCAGAAGGGTCAGTCCGATACCGTGATGGTTGTGGCACTCAATACCGACACGGGTGAGGCGCGCGGCATTGTTATCCCGCGCGATAGTATGGTTGCCGTGGACACGTATTCCAATGGGTCATTTGCCGGCCAGGTGACCGAGCAACTGTGCCTGCAGTTTGCCTATGGCACCGACGGCGACAATTCCTCGGCTCTGGCGGCCGCCGCCGCTTCGCGTGTGCTCGACAATATTCCGGTCGACTATTACTACACGCTCAACATTGAGGGCGTGGCGCCCATTAACGATTCCATCGGCGGCGTAACGCTGGTACCCACGCAGACTGTGCCGGGCACCTCGGTGGTCGAGGGTCAGGAGACAACACTCTTTGGCAAGATGGCCGAGAAGTACGTGCAGTGGCGCGATACCTCTGTGCTCACGTCCTCGCTCGACCGAACCACGCGTCAGGTGAGTTACCTTCAGGCATTCGCGGCCAAGGTGCTCAACAGCGCCAAGAGCAATCCGGCCGTGCTGATCAACTTGTACCAGACGATGGGCGACTATACATGGACCAACCTGGGTCTCGATGAGTTTAGCTACCTGGCGACTACGATGCTCGAGCACGGCCTGACTTCGTTTGATGTTGTGACGCTGCAGGGAACCATGCAGCAGGGCGACACCTTTGCCGAGTTTTACCTAGACCAAGACAACGTAAAGCAAACGGTCGTCGACACCTTCTACCATCCAGTCGATTAGCTGCCCAAGCGCCAGATGCCAACAGTGGCGCGGTCGATGTCAGTCACCAACAGCGAGCGAGCCGCATTTGCGCCAAGGTGACGTGAAATGAGAGGGCGCTGACCTTCTGGTCGCGCCCTCGAAATTGAACGTCAGATTGGCGTGAATGCGGCTCGCGCAGCGTCGGCCGATCCGCCGTTCGGTAGAACGGCGGAACTGTTTATCTGACATACACCACGTTGTCGCGGCGGGGCTTGGCCTCGGGAAGCGTGCCCTCGGCATAGCCCAGGATGCAGTTGCCGACGCCGCGCAAGCTTCCGTCGGCGGGCAGACCCCAGCTGGCCAGCAGCTCCAGGCCCTCGGGCGAATCGAAGACCTCGTGGGCGCGATGAATCCAGCACGAATCAACGCCCAGCGCATAGGCAGCATTGAGCAGGTTGCCCATGGCGAGCGAGCCGTCTTCCAGGCACGTGGGCACGCTGCGGTCGACGAGCACCACCACAACGGTCTTGGCGCCGTAGAAGGGATCTCCCTCGCTGCCCATAACTTGGGCGTTGAGCTGCGAGAGGCGCTCGACGGTTGCGGGATCGGTAACGGCGACGAACGTGACCGGCTGGCGTCCCATGCCGCTGGGCGCATACTGGCCGGCCTCGATAATGCGTGCGAGCTTTTCGGCTTCGACGGGGCGATCGCTGTAGTTACGGCAGCTGCGACGATGGATGAGCGCTTCGATGGTCTCCATGAGTTCTCCTAGCGATGGCGTTGCAGATGCTCCGTTCTTACCCGTCGCGCCGTAGCCGTAATCGCGCAGAGGGCCCCAAACAGCAATAGCTACCAATCGGAAAAGTCGACTTGCATAAAACTGCGGCAAGAATGTGAGAAGCTGATGAGATGGTTAAACGTTTTATCCCGTCTACCCTGCGGTTTTTTACCACTTGCCTAAATGATGCGCGCATAAGCTCTGATAAAGGTTTTACTAAAGGAGTACCAACGTTTATCAACGCGCCATGGTGGCGCCGGGCCAGGAGGTAACATCATGTTCCAGGCTGGAGATGTCGTCGAGACTGACTTCGAAGGATTTCTGAAGCTGCTGCGTTCCAAGACGCGCGCTTTTGTGACGATCGACAACCACGAGTACTACATCACGCACACCGATGGATATTGGCGTGTTCAGGATTGCGAGGCCCTCAACGATAAGGGCCACTTTACTGACTGCTCCGAGCTGGTTAACACGGTCTGTGAGGTCGTCGAACTGCCGTGGATCTGCGGCAAGAGCCTGCACGACAGCTTTGCGGGCGCCACGGTCTACGAGGCCGTCGCTGCCTAACAGGCAAATACATCGCTATTCTCGCGTGACCGCCGGCGCCGCCCCCGCGCCGGCGGTCTTTTTCTGTCGATATGCAATGTAGAGCCGACCATATACAACGAACTTATTGACAATGGTCAAATCTCGGACTAATCTAAAAACAAATTAGTCAAAACTCGGACTATCGAATGGCGGGAGAGATGAATAATGCAGTTAGCCTGGTCGATTTCGACCGGATGCTCAACGGGCTTGACCGTATCTATTCGGAGTTCGCGCGCACCTGTGGTCTTTCGGACTGCGCCTATTGGATGCTCGTCGACACCAGCACGGCGGGCGGCAGCATTGCTGTAAGTCGTCTGACAAGCGAATGGTTCTATAGCAAACAGACCATAAACTCGGCCATTAAGGCCTTGACGGCGCGGGGTTTCGCCACGCTTGAGTTTGCCGAAGGCAGTCGCAAGAACAAAGTTGTGAGCCTGACCGAAGAGGGTAGACGATTTGCAAAACGGTATGCGATGCCGGCACTCAAGGCCGAACAGCGAGCCTTTGGCGCGCTTGAGCCATGTGAGCAGCGCGAGATCATGCGCTTGATCGGTAAATTCTCCCAAGTCCTGGGCGACGAGTGCGAGGCATTTAAGCGGCAGGTGGCAGCCGAAGATCAGTCGGAGAATCAACGTGAGGGGGAGTCGTGCGACTGTTAATGAGGTTTTTGAAGCCCTACCGAGGGCTTGTCGCAGTGACGCTACTGGTGCTGCTGGTGGATAACGTCGGTACGCTGTTGGTTCCAACGATGCTGGCGAACATGGTCAACACCGGAATTACCACGGGCGATGTCGACTACATTTTACGTAACGGCCTATACATGTTTATCGCGACCAGCATGGCTAGCGGCGGCACGGTGCTGGGCTGCTATCTTTCGGCGCGCCTGGCCGCCAACGTGGCCTGCGATATCCGCAATGCCGTGTACGACAAATCGCTCGAGCTCGCGGCCAGCGACTTTGAGCGCTTTGGTACCGGATCGATGATCACACGCTCACTCAACGACATCAACGTGATTCAGCAGGCAATCCTTCAGACGATTCAGTTGGTGCTGCCGGTGCCATTCCTGGCCGCCGCGGGCATCATATTTGCTTGGTTCATCGATCCCGCCATGGGAACGCTGCTGGGCGTGGTGGTTGCGATCGTGCTGGTGGCGGCGGTCTTTACGGTGGCTAACGCCGCGCCGATTTTTATGCGCCTTCAGAGCTTTATCGACCGTATGAACGTGGTGCTGCGCGAGAACATCGTGGGCGTTCGCGTCATCCGCGCTTTCAATAAGGAGCGCCACGAGGAGCAGCGCCTGGACGAGGTATTTAGCGATTACGCGGACAACGCCATTAAGGTCAACCACCTGTTTGTGGGGCTCGACAGCTCCAGCTTCTTTTTGATGAACATCGCCGAGGTGGCGGTGCTGTGGGTGGGCGGCAACCGCGTGGGCGCCCATGCCATGCAAATCGGCAGCATCTCGGCCGTACTGGAATACGCGATCCTGATCCTGTTCTTTGTGATGATGGCGCAGATGGTGATTCTGACGCTTCCGCGCGCTGCGGCGTGCCTCAACCGCGCGCAACAGGTGTTGGAGATTGAGCCGAGCATTGTGGACGGCAAGCGCACACTGGATACGTGCGCGGCGGAGCCTGTTGACAGTGCCGACGCGGTCGCCGTGTTCGATCATATGTCGTTCCGTTTCGACGACGCCGACGAGGACACGCTGTGCGATCTGAACTTTACCTGTCGCCGCGGTCAGACGACCGCGATCGTCGGCTCGACGGGTTCGGGCAAGTCGACGGTGGCCAAGCTCCTGCTGCGCTTCCACGACGCCACCAAGGGCGCCATTCGCCTGGACGGCGTCGACCTGCGCGAGCTTTCGCAAGGCGAGATTCGCGGGCGCATTGCCTATGTGCCGCAAAAGGCATGGCTGTTCTCGGGCACCGTGGCAAGCAATCTGCGCTTTGGCAATGAGGGCGCGACCGAGGCCGACATGCTTCACGCGCTTGAGGTTGCCCAGAGCACCTTTGTACTCGATCAGCCGCAGGGGCTCGACACTCCGGTGGCGCAGGGCGGCACGAACTTTTCGGGCGGCCAGCGCCAGCGTCTGGCAATCGCCCGTGCGCTCATGAAGCATGCCGATCTATATATCTTCGACGACAGCTTTTCGGCCCTGGACTTTAAGACCGATGCCGCCCTGCGCCATGCGTTGCAAAACGAGACGCGTGACGCTGCGGTGCTCATTATCGCGCAGCGCATCTCGACGATCTTGCACGCCGACCAGATCGTCGTGCTCAAGGACGGCGAGGTTGTGGGCCTGGGCACGCATGGCGAGCTTATGGAAACCTGCGAGGTGTACCGCGCCATCGCGGAATCGCAAATGAAGGGAGGTGAGTAGCATGACCGAGGAGCTCAGGAAGCAGGCCAGCGTTGATGACGCCGTTGCCACAGGGCTGGTTGAGGAAACAGCTGCCGTAGCACCCGAGCTGGACGAGGCCGCCAAGGCTGCAGCCGAGCGCGAGGCTCGCCGCCAAGCGCTCTACGAGGAAAACGAACGCGCCGAGGACGAGCGCGCCCGCGCTGAGGCAGAGCGCATGCGCGATGTGGACGACGAGGACGAGGACGAGAAACCCCGCGACACCTGGGCGACGGTGCGCCGCCTGTGGAGCGAGGATGCCGGTGACCATTGGCGCTTCTATATCGTGTTCGCGAGCATCGTGTTCTATGCCATCTTTAACACCGCTGCGCCGGCATATAGCGCCCGCGTGATCGATGAGCTGTGGGGCCACATTCAGGTGGCGTTTGCCAACGACACCACCTTCAACATCACCTGGGAGAACTGCGGCAGGACCATCTTCATCTACTTTATGATCTGGACGGCCGCTGCCTCGTTCTACGCGCTCCAGAGCTTTTTGATGTCGAGCGTGGCCGAACGCCTCAACCTGCGTCTGCGTAACCGCATCGCTCAAAAGCTCAATCGTCTGCCGCTCGCCTATTTTGACGCGCATCGTCCCGGCGAGGTCGTCAGCCGCGCGACCAATGACTTGGACAAGATGTCCGAGAGCATGCAGCGCGGCTTGCTGCAGCTGCTGGTGTCGATTGGTACGGTAGTGGGCGCTGTGGGCGTGATGTTTGTGTTCAGTGTGCCGCTTACGCTGGTCTTTTTGTTCTTTACGGCGTTGTCGCTGCTGGTGACCAAGGTGGTCTCGCGCCGCACGCATGACGTAACCGGCGAGCGCCAGGAGTGGGTGTCCAAGATTACGAGTGCAGTCGAGGAAGGCTACTCGGGCCGTCTGGTGATTCGCGCGTTTAACCGCGAGCGTCAGAGTTCTGCCGAGGTGCACCAGGCCTCGGGCGAGCTGGCACGCGTGAGTGCCAAGGCCGACTTTATGATTAATGCCGTCGGCCCCGCGGTGCGCTTTATCGGCCGCTTGGCACAGATCGTGATTGCGATTGTGGGCTGCAGCATGCTGGTTGCCGGCCACATGACCGTCGGCGTGTTCCAAGCGTTCTTTCAGTTTATCTACGAGGCATCCGAGCCCATGACGCAGCTGTCGTTTACCTTCAACTCGCTGCAGAGCGCGCTGGCGAGTGCGGAGCGCGTGTTCGACCTGCTCGATGAGCCCGAGATGGAGGCCGATCCGCAGCCGGGCGAGGCCGCCAAGCTACCGGGTCGCGTGGAGGGCCGCGTCGCCTTTGAGCATGTGCGCTTTGGCTACACGCCCGAAAAGCTGCTTATGCGCGACGTGTCGTTCACCGCCGAGCCGGGCCAGAAGATCGCCGTGGTGGGAACCACGGGCGCGGGCAAGACCACGCTCATCAACCTGCTCATGCGCTTCTACGAGATTGACGGCGGGCGTATTACGCTCGACGGCGTGGATACGAGCCGCATGGATCGCGGCGAGCTGCGGCAGCAGTTTGGCATGGTGCTGCAGGACGCCTGGCTGTTCGATGGCACGATTGCCGAAAACATCGCATATGGCTGCCCTGAGGCAACGCGCGAGGAGGTCGTGGCCGCCGCCCGTGCCGCGCAGGTCGATTTCTTTGTGCGCACCATGCCACAGGGCTACGACACGCACGTGGCCAACGATGCCGAAAGCATCAGCCAAGGTCAGCGCCAGCTGCTGACCATCGCGCGCGTACTGCTCAACAACCCGGCGATTCTCATCTTGGACGAGGCGACGTCGAGCGTGGACACGCGTACCGAGCTTGCCATCGGCCGTGCCATGGATGCGCTTATGCGCGGGCGCACGAGCTTTGTGATCGCGCATCGCCTGTCGACAATTGTGGATGCCGACCTGATCTTGGTCATGGATCATGGCAACATTATCGAGCAGGGTACGCATAAGGAGCTGCTGGCTGCCGAGGGTGCCTACGCCGACCTCTATCTGAGCCAGTTCGCATAATTTGATAAAGGGGCAGCCCCTTTGTCATATCACAAATAAGGCGCGCCGGGGATGAATTCCCTGGCGCGCCTTTGCGTTGACGTCAATGTTGTCGGTAGCCATCCGCTTCTAGCGTTCGTCCATGAGCTTCGTGACGAGGGCTTTGAGCTCGGCCACCTCTCGCTCGAGTTCCTTGACGCGGCGGGCATTCTCGGTGATGCCTTGGCGGTTGAGCGCGGACTGCTCGGCGGCGTCATCGGGCATGTACTCGCGATGCTGCTTGGCATCGAAGCTCTCCTCGAACACGCGGCAGCCGTTGCGCTTGATGATGCGGCCTGGCACGCCCACGACGGTGCAGTTGTCGGGCACGTCCTTAACGACAACCGAATTGCCGCCGATCTTGACGTTGTTGCCGATGCGAATGTTGCCGAGCACCTTGGCGCCCGTGCCCACGGTGACGTTGTTGCCCAGGGTGGGGTGGCGCTTGCCGGTTTCGTTGCCGGTGCCGCCGAGCGTAACGCCCTGGTAGAGCACGCAGTTGTCGCCCACGATGGTGGTTTCGCCGATGACGACGCCCATGGCGTGGTCGATAAAGAAATGCTTGCCGATCTGTGCAGCGGGATGAATCTCGACGCCGGTGATGTGGCGGGTGATTTGCGAGAGCACACGGGCGAGCGAGCGATGTCCATGCTCCCACAGCCAGTGCTCGGGCACATGGTTCCACTTGGCGTGCAGGCCGGGGTAGGACAGGAAGATGACCAGACCGTTTTGCGCAGCGGGGTCTTGCGCCTGGACGGTTTTGATGTCCTCGCGAATGGTATTGATAAAGCTCACCGGCCGCCCTCCCTTAGCGCCATGGCAATGCGATTCAATAAAGTATAGCGATTCGCTAGGGATTAGGAAGGACAATCTTGGCGGCATTGCGCGACAGGTGTCAGTTATGCAAACTTGCTGGTAATGAAGTAAGACTTTTGAGGGGTTTGACCCGTGCTCGTGCCGCAACCGTATACTGGTCAACTTGGACGTGCCCGCGCCCACAACTGAGAGGTTTTACTTCATGGGTTTCATCAATTTCATTGCCGAGCTGCTTAAGGATCCGCGCACCGCGATCGCCAGTTGGATTGCCGCCGGCCCGCTTATGGCCTACGGCTGCGTGTTCCTGATCATCTTCATCGAGACGGGCGTGGTATTCTTCCCGTTCCTTCCCGGCGATTCACTGCTGTTCGCCTCGGGTTTCTTTGCCCATAACGGCGGCTTTAACATCGTGGCTCTGTTGGCCGTCGCATGGTCTGCTGCCATCTTGGGCGATCAGTGCAACTTTATGATTGGCCATTTCTTTGGCAAAAAGATTATCGCTTCGGGCAAGGTGAAGGCCATGACGCCCGAGCGCATCAAAAAGTCCGAGGACTTCTTGGACAAGTGGGGTCACCTGGCCATCTTCCTGGGTCGCTTCTTCCCGTTTATCCGCACCTTTGTGCCCTTTATCGCCGGCATGGGCGGCATGCACTGGCGCAACTTCGTTATCTTTAACGTGCTGGGCGGCATTACCTGGTCGACGGTCTTTACGCTGCTGGGCTACTTCTTTGGCGGCATTCCCTTTGTGCAGGAGCACTTTGAGCTGCTGATTATCGGCATCGTCGCCGTGTCGATCATTCCGACCGTGGTCGGCTTGGTTAAGGCTAAGCTGGGCAAAAAGAACGCATAGCTCGAGGCAGCGCACAAACTGTGTCGTTGAGGCCCGCCACTGCTTACGGTGGCGGGCCTCTTTAGCTTCGGTTGAATGAAAATACTTTACTTAGTTAAAGAAAAGCGTTTTATCAGGCGCGTGCGGGGAGTACAATCTCGTGCATGCGAATCGACGTGCCATAGGCTTTGGTGTTGTCCGCGTGTCCCGTCCGGCTCTACGCTCCGGGCGTGCGACGTTGCGACGCGGTCGGCCTCGGTCCTTGCGTGCGAGTTCGCGAGTATGCAACTGTGTATGTAAGGAGCGACACATGACTGTCGAGAAGAAGGATATCGATTGGGGTAGCCTCGGCTTTGGCTACATGAAGACCGATTACAGCTACGAGGCCCATTGGAAGGACGGCGAGTGGGACGAGGGCGGCCTGACCACCGACCACACCCTGCATGTCTCCGAGTGCGGCGGCATCTTCCATTACTGCCAGGAGGTCTTTGAGGGCCTGAAAGCCTACACCGCCGAGGACGGCAGCATCGTCTGCTTCCGTCCCGATATGAACGCCGAGCGTATGTACAACTCTGCCCAGCGCCTCGAGATGCCCCCGTTCCCCAAGGACAAGTTTGTTGAGGCCGTCAAGCAGGTCGTTTCTGCCAACGCCGCCTGGGTTCCGCCCTTCGGCTCCGGTGCGACCCTGTACGTGCGCCCGTTTATGATCGGCTCCGGTGACGTGATTGGCGTGGCTCCCGCTCCTGAGTACACGTTCCGCATTCTCGTGACTCCGGTCGGTCCGTACTTTAAGGGCGGCCTTAAGCCCGTTAAGCTGCGCGTTTCCGAGTACGACCGCGCCGCACCGCATGGCACCGGCAACATCAAGGCCGGCCTGAACTACGCCATGTCCCTCAAGCCCACGATGGAAGCACACCGCGAGGGTTATGCCGAGAACCTGTATCTCGACTCCGAGTCCCGCACCTATGTCGAGGAGACCGGTGGCGCCAACGTCCTGTTCGTGAAGGAGGATGGCACCCTCGTCGTTCCTCAGTCGCACACCGACTCCATCCTGCCCTCCATCACCCGTCGTTCGCTCGTTCAGGTTGCCGAGGATCTGGGTATGACCGTCGATCAGCGTCCCGTCGAGTGGGCCGAGGTCAAGGCCGGTACCTTTGTGGAGTGCGGCCTGTGCGGCACCGCTGCCGTCATCTCCCCGGTGGGCGAGATCGACAACAAGGTCTATGGTGCCGATGAGACCGTGACCTTCCCGGCTGGCTACACCGAGATCGGCCCCGTGATGAAGAAGCTTCGCGAGACCCTGACTGGTATCCAGTCCGGTGCTGTCGAGGATAAGCACAACTGGGTTTACACCGTCGCGTAAGCTGCCTTGTATGTCCGGCCCGAGGGCAACCTGCCTTTCCGGCGCGTCCTCGGACATGAAAGAACCTCCGCTGCGCACTTCGTGCGGCGGAGGTTCTTTCGTCCTGCGGAGTGCGCCGGAAAGGCAGGTTGCCCTCGGGCCTGCGTTACCTCGGTGCTGCCGTTACGGGCAATATAGATCTGAAGTAAAGATGGTGCGCGGCCTATTGGCCGCGCGTTGTGCGTGGGCGCGTTGTGCGTGGATAAGAAAAGGGCCCAAGGTTTGTGCCTTGGACCCCAAAGGGTTGATGAGCTGGCTTAAGACTCGGCCGTGATTGTTAGAACTTGACGGTCGGTGCCTGGCGGGCGGCCTCGGCGGCCTCGAAGCCCTGGCGCTCCTTAAACTGGAAGATGCCGGCAAAGATAACGGCCGGGAACGTCTGGATGGCGTTGTTGTAGCTGAGCACGCAATCGTTGTAGCTCTGGCGCGCGTAGCTCACCTTGTTCTCGGTGTCCTCGAGCGTGGACTGGAGCTGCGTAAAGTTGGTATTTGCTTTAAGGTCGGGGTAGGCCTCGGCGACGGCAAAGAGCTGACGCAGCGCACTGGTCAGCACGTTGTCCGCTTCCATCTTGGCCTCGGGGGTGGTGGCGCTCACGGCGGCGTTGCGCGCGTTGACTACGGCGGCGAGCGTGTCCTGCTCGTGCTTGGCGTAGCCCTTGACGGTCTCGACCAGGTTAGGGATCAGGTCGTTGCGGCGCTGCAGCTGCGTGTCGATGTTCTGCCAGGCATTATCGATGCGATTGCGCTTGGTGACCATGTTGTTGTAGATGCCGGCGATGGCGCTGGCGATCACAACGACAACAACGATACCGATGATGACGGGAAGCATGATGTCTCCGTTTCGAATGGCAGCGGCGTTTTGCGCCGGCTGCCGTTGGTGTAACGCTACTAGTATACCCGCAACCTTTGGCGATACCGAACTTTCCGGTAAGCGTTATGTTTCCGCCAAGGAGGGGGGCGCCAACATGGAACGGTTGGTACAGGTGTAAGATATGCGACAAATTAAGGAATGCTGTCTACACCTTGAGGATGGCGATATGGATGGACCTTCGCATCAAGAAAACCTATCGTGCCCTGTTCGATGCTTTTACCGAGCTCTTGGAAGAGCATCGGTTTGAGGATTTGACGGTTGCCATGCTTTGCGACCGGGCCCTGATTCGCCGCACGACGTTCTATAAGCATTTTCGTGATAAAAACGATTACTTTGCCTTCTATATCGATGAGCTTATGACGGGCTTGCCGCAAAACCGGACCGATGCAGCGGATGCGGAGCCGCTTGATGACGTACGGGCGCTTCGCCATGAGGTCTTTGACGATGCCATGAATATGATTCTGGCGCATGAGCAGCTCATGGATAACCTTTTGGCCAGCAGCATGTCGGGCATGCTGACTGGCATGATTTGCGACCGCATTGCGCGTTCCATCCGCGAGCGTGTGATGAGCTCGCTTGCCGAAGATGCCCTGGCGCCCGTTTCGCTCGAGACGACATCGGAGTTTATCGCCGGTGGCATTATTCGACTGTTCACAAATTGGTGGGAATCGGGCCACGATCTTGAGCGTCGACCCGAGATGGCCGACGTGGTCGATGCGCTGTTTGAGCGCACCATGACGCCGGTGAATCACTAAGGTGGCGGAGAGAGGGGGATTCGAACCCCCGGAACGCTCTCGCGCTCAACGGTTTTCAAGACCGCCGCATTCAACCGCTCTGCCATCTCTCCGTGAGTCGTAATGATAGCATCGTTTTGGATTTGCAACAGGGAAGGCGAACGATGACGAGCACCGGAATCGATGAGAAGTTCATGAGCGAGGCGCTGGCGGAGGCGCGTGCCGCCGCGGCGGTGGGCGAGGTGCCGATCGGTGCCGTAGTGGTGCGCGCGGGTGAGATCGTCGCGAGGGCGCATAATCGCCGCGAGCTCGACCAGGATCCTTCGGCGCATGCCGAGTTTTCGGCCCTGTGCGCCGCCGCGCAGTCGCTCGGTCGTTGGCGCCTTTCCGACTGTACGGTCTACGTGACGCTCGAGCCCTGCTGCATGTGCGCGGGGCTTATGGTTAACGCGCGCGTGGGGCGCTGCGTGTACGGCGCGGCCGATGCCAAGGCGGGTGCACTGGGCTCGCTGTACGACCTCAATGCCGATTCGCGCCTGAACCATCGGTTTAATGTGACCGCCGGCGTGCTGGTAGACGAGTGCCGCGAGGTGCTGAGTGACTATTTTGCCGGGTTACGTGGTGCGGATGGCGCTGGCTGCGGCTGCGGATCCGATCTTGAGGCGCATTCCGCCCATGCCGAGGCGCTTGCGGATGCCGATAAGGATGCTGGCGTGGCGGTAGACTTTGGTCCCGTGCAGCGCCGGCCCCGCCGTGTGCTGCTGGCGATCGACTCCTTTAAAGGCAGCGTTTCGAGCGCGCAGGCGGAGGCGGCGGTTGCCGAAGGCGTGCGCCGCGTGTGGCCCGATGCCGAGGTACGCGCGCTGCCGCTGGCAGATGGCGGCGAGGGAACGCTCGATGCCATCGCCGCGTGCGGTGGCGAGCTTGTGACCTGCGAGGTTGCGGGCCCCTTGGGCGATGGCGTGCCTGCCCGGATGCTGCTGGATGGCGCGCGCGAGTCTGCGGTCATCGAGATGGCCGAGGCAGCGGGCATTGGGTATTCGCCCTGTACGGAATCGGCGGCACTGGCGGCTTCGACCTATGGCGTGGGCGAGCTCATGCTTCGCGCGGTCCGCGCGGGGGCGAAGACTCTGTATATAGGACTGGGTGGCAGCGCCACCAATGACGGCGGTACCGGCATGTTGCGGGCGCTAGGCGCGCGCGTGGTCGATGATCAGGGCCGCGATGTCGCCCCCGGTCTTGCCGGCCTTGAGCAGGTGGCGAGCGTTGATTTGGCTCCGGCGCTTGGGGTACTGGGCGGCGTCCGCATTGTTGTACTCTCCGATGTAGAGAATCCGCTCGTGGGCCGCCGCGGTGCGCTGGCGGTGTTTGGCGGGCAGAAAGGCTTACTGACGGGTGACCCCGAGGCGCTGCGCAGGTACGACAACTGGATGGTTGGCTATGGCCGCCTGCTCGATGCCGCGATTATCGAGGCGCGAGCTCGGGGGCTGCTGTGTTCGCCCGAGGGTGCGCGGACGTTTGGCTCGGTGCTCGGTGTGCCCGGTGCCGGCGCTGCCGGTGGCCTGGGCGCCGCGCTGCTGGCGCTCGGTGCGGAGCTTCGCTCGGGCGTGGAGACGGTGCTCGACCTCGTGGGGTTTGATGAGCGCGTGCGCGATGTGGACCTGGTCATAACGGGCGAGGGCAACATGGATGAGCAGTCCGCCGCCGGCAAGGCGCCGGTGGGCGTGGCCCGCCGTGCCAAGCGCTATGGCAAATCGGTGGTCGCCGTCGTGGGCGGTCGCGCCGACAGCTTGGATGCGGTGTATGAACAGGGCATCGACTTGGTATTGCCGATCTGTCGCAAGCCCATGCCCCTCAACCAAGCGCTCGACCCCCAGGAAGCCACGACCAACCTCATCTGCGCCGGTGAAGCCGCCGCCCGATCCTACGACCTCGCCCGCCTCTAAATCCCAACTCCCTATAAGTTGCGGTGGAATAGTTCCTGTTTGGCGGCTCAGGCGGCAAAAACAGGAACTATTCCACCGCAACTCAAAAGTGGTCTTTTGGCCCTGTCCCAAATTAGCTACCTTGCCCCATCGGGCGGGAGCGGGTAAGATATACCGAGCGCCTAGCGCGTTCGATGGGTTCGGATGACGACATGTTCCGAATCTGGTCAGGTCCGGAAGGAAGCAGCCATAAGGAGCCTCTGTCGGGCATCCGAATCCATCGAGCGCACGGGCGCTTTTTTGGTGCCGCGATGTGGTCCCGGTGCCGGCGGGCTGTTTGGTGTCTCGCTGGTCCTCGGCTTTGCCTGCGGAATCGCTCGACTACCAAACAGCCCGCCGGCACCGGGACCACATCGTCCAAAATGCGCCCGTAGAGGCGCGCTAATCTGAACAATTAATCCCTTGTCTAGTGCTGCTCGTTGGCTTTGCCAAAACATGTTCGGGTGCTTTGTCTCTGTGCCTAGTTTCCTGATGGTTTCGGGGGCTTGTTCTGTGACGAGTTGATTACATATCTCCAAGGCTCGCCGTACTATCATGAATCAGATTGAAGAGAGATGATGATAGGGAGCGCCTATTTATGATTGAGCTGCTCAGGCGTTTTGGTGGTAAGTTTCGCCGGTATATGGTGATTGGTCCTGCGTGCAAGCTGATCGAAGTGATCTTTGACCTGCTGACGCCGCTGGTGATTGCCCAGATGATCGATAAGGGCATTGGCTCGCACGACGTGAACGCCGTTATCCACTACGGCATGGTACTTGGCGCCATGGCTGTGATCGGCATCTCGTTTACGCTCGTCTGCCAAAAGATGGCGGCGCTGACTTCGCAGGGCATGGGTACCGACATTCGCGGTGCACTCTACCAGCACATCAACGAACTGAGCTATGTCGAACTCGATTGCTTTGGAACGCCGTCGCTCATCACGCGCATTACCAACGATGTCAACCAGGTGCAGCTCGCTGTGGCGCTGGGCGTGCGCATGCTCATCCGCTGGCCCTTCTTGGCGGTGGGTTCTATGTGCGCGGCCCTTGCCATCGACCTTAAGCTCGGCATCATCTTTTTGATTTGCACGCCCGCCATCGGCTTGGTGTTTTGGTTTGTCATGGCGCGCTGCATTCCGTACTACAAGCAGCTGCAGGCAAAGCTCGACCGCATCGCGCTTGTCTGCCGCGAGGGGCTTTCGGGTGCCCGCGTGGTCCGCGCGTTTGTGCGCGAAGACCACGAGCGCGAGCGTTTTGCTCGTGCGGCCGACGACCAGGCGCATGTCGCCATCGCGGTGGGTAAGCTCTCGTCGGTCCTTAACCCCGTCACGTTTTTGGTGATGAATCTGGGCGTGTGCGCCATCCTGTGGGTGGGCGGCATCCAGGTCAACGTGGGTGAGCTTACGCAGGGCCAGGTCATGGCGTTTGTGAACTACATGACGCAGACCCTCACCTCCATCGTCTACGTGGCCAACCTGGTCGTTGTCTTTACCAAGGCGAGCGCCAGCGCGTCGCGCATCAACGAGGTGCTCAATTGCGAGCCGAGCATCACCGACGAGGGCAACCAGCCGGTCGCGCTGCCTGAGCCGAGCGACCTGGCGGGTGGCGCTGTTCCGGTCCCTGCGCTGAGCTTTGACCATGCGAGCTTTTCGTTTGGCGCGGGCGCGGCAAATGCCGTGAGCGATGTGACCCTGGAGCTGCCGCTGGGCAAAACGCTCGGCATTATCGGCGGCACGGGCAGCGGCAAGTCCACACTCGTCTCGCTTATCCCGCGCCTGTACGATGTGAGCACCGGCCGCGTGAGCGTGATGGGCGCCGACGTGCACACCTGGCCGCTCGACCAGCTGCGCAGTGTGGTCGCGACCGTTCCGCAGCGCGCTTCGCTGGTGAGCGGCACAATCCGCAGCAACCTGACCTGGCGCGACGAGGCAGCAACCGACGAGGAGCTCTGGGCGGCGCTCGATATGGCGCAGGCCAGCGAGTTCGTGCGCGACAAGCCCCAGGGCTTAGATGCTCCGGTCGAGGCGGGCGGCAAGAACTTTAGCGGTGGCCAACGTCAGCGTCTGACTATCGCGCGCGCCTTGGTAGGTTCGCCTCAGATATTGATCATGGACGATTCCGCCTCGGCGCTCGACTTTAAGACCGACGCGGCACTTCGCCATGCCATTCGCGAACGAAGCACGCGCGGTGCCGCCGAGGGCGCGCTGCCGCTGACCACGGTGATTGTGAGCCAACGCGTCTCGACCGTTCGCGATGTCGACATAATCTGCGTACTCGACCACGGCTCGGTTGCGGGCCTGGGAACGCACGATGAGCTGTACGCGACCTGCCAGCTCTATCGCGAGATTTGCCAGTCGCAGCTTCGCCGCGAGGAGCTCGAGGGTCAGCAGGGGAGCGCGGTGCCCGCGCCCGCCCCTGCGCCTACTTGCTCAAAGGAGAGTTGCTAGATGAACCCGTATACTTCTTCCGGTTCGGTCGCCACGATGACGGCCAACGTGTCCGGCAACGATAGTCTCAACGACCTGGGAGACGGTCCGCGCCAGCCCGGCGACCCCGAGCGCTATCCCGCCGGTGCGGTGACCCGCCGCCTGCTGGGCTATGTTCGCCCGCACCGCGTCTCGTTTGCGGCATCGTTTTTGAGTGCCGCCGTCTCGGTGATACTGCAGCTCTACACGCCCATCCTCATTGGCGAGGGCATCGACCTTATCGTCGCCGCCGGGCAGGTGGACTTCGATGCGCTGCTGCCGCTCGTTACCAAGCTCGCGATTGTCGTCGTAGGTGCTGCGGCCTTCCAGTGGCTGCAGGGCTATTGCGTCAACCGCCTGTCCTACGAGACGGTGCGCGACATGCGCGTGGAGGCGAGCAACAAGCTCAGCCGCATGCCGCTCAGCTTTATCGACAGCCATGCCCACGGCGACCTTATGAGCCGCGTGGTCAACGACGTCGATCAGGTGGGCGATGGCCTGCTGCAGGGCTTTACCCAGCTATTCACCGGACTTATCACCATCGTTGGCACGCTCGCGTTTATGCTCTCCATTAACCTGACCATGACGCTCGTGGTGGTACTCGTCACGCCGCTTTCCATTTTTGCAGCCGGTGCTATTGCCAAGCTCTCCAATAAGAGCTTCACTGCTCAACAGCGCATCCAGGGCCAACTCGGCGGTCATATCGAGGAGTATGTGGGTGAGCAAAAGCTGGTGGATGCGTTTGCTTATGGCCCGAACGCCCAAGCGCGCTTCGATGCCCTTAACGCCGAGCTCTATACGGCAGGTGAGCGCGCGCAGTTTATGGGCTCGCTTTCCAACCCCGGTACACGTTTTATCAACAACATCATCTACGCCGTGGTTGCCGTGATCGGCTGCGTGGGCGTGATCACGGGCGTGCCCGCGGCGCTTACGGTGGGCGGCGTGCAGATTTTCCTGTCCTATGCTAACCAGTACACCAAGCCGTTCAACGAGGTTACCAACGTCATTACGCAAATCCAGACGGCGTATGCCTCGACGCGCCGCATGTTTGCACTGCTCGACGCCCGCGAGCAGGAGCCCGACGCGTCGGACGCTGTAGAGCTTGCCGCACCGCAGGGCGAGGTGACCTTTGAACACGTGGACTTTAGCTATGTGCCCGACCGCAAACTGCTGCAGGATATCTGCATCGATGCCAAGCCCGGTATGCGCTTTGCCCTCGTCGGCCCCACGGGCTGTGGCAAGACGACGCTCATCAACCTGCTGCTGCGCTTTTACGATATCGATGCTGGGCGCATCGCGGTCGATGGCAAGGCTTCGCGTGACTACACACGCTCGAGTCTGCGGCGTGCCTTTGGCATGGTGCTGCAGGATACGTGGCTGTTCGAGGGTACGGTGGCGGAAAACATCGCCTACGGTTGCCCAGGAGCCACGCGCGAGCAGGTTATCGAAGCTGCCAAGCGCGCGCACGCGCACAAGTTTATCGTGCAGCTGCCAGGCGGCTACGATACGGTCATCGGCGAGGACGGCGGCACGTTTAGCCAGGGCCAAAAGCAGCTGCTGTGCATCGCGCGCGTTATGCTCACCGACCCGGCTATCTTGCTGCTGGACGAGGCGACTTCGAGTATCGATACGCGCACCGAGCTGCAGGTGCAGACGGCATTCGACGAGCTTATGGCCGGCCGCACGAGCTTTGTGGTGGCGCATCGCCTGAGCACCATCCGCAACGCCGACTGCATTCTGGTGATGCGCGACGGCGAGATTATCGAGCGCGGCACGCATGACGAGCTGCTGGCGGCAGGCGGCTTCTACGCCGAACTCTACCGCAGCCAATTCGCCCAGTGAGCAAGCCCGCGGGGCAAATTAATCAATCGACAGACGGTGGTTTACATCTGTCACGTTAGTACTAAGATATTCATCTAATAAATTGCATTAGTGGCTTTAGTTTTGGGGGATACGAGGCAACGTGACTATGACGTGCTCTTTGGTGTTTAACAGCAAGAGCGGTAATACCAGGATGGTTTCGGGCGCGATCAAGCGCACGCTGCAGGCTGCAGGTGTTGAGTTTGTCCATGCCGCGGCGTTGAGCGACGATGCAGATGCAGATCAGGTTGCGCTCGAGGCGCAGGGCGCCTGCGCGGCCGATACGGTGCTCGTTGGCTTTTGGTGCGACAAGGGCGCGTGCACGCCTTCGGTCGCGACGTTGCTATCAGCCTTGCACGGCAAGCGCGTCTTCCTGTTTGGCACCTGCGGCTTTGGGGCCAGCGAGGAGTACTTTAGGCAGATTATCGATCGCGTGACCTCCAATTTGGCCAATGATGCCGAGCTTGTAGGCTGGGCGATGTGCCAGGGCAAGATGGGTCCCGCGGTCAAGCAGCGCTACGAGGCCATGCTCGAGCAAGATCCCGACAACGCCCGCGCTAAGTTGCTGCTCGACAACTGGGTTGCCGCAAAGGATCACCCCACCAAGGATGATCTGGACAACATGGCGGCGGCGGCCAAGAAGGCCGTGCTGGGCGAGTAGCTCCCATCGCTGACGGCGGTCGGTCCATCTTTCTAAATGAAACGTCCTCCCGGGCGTCGGGGCACGAAGTTCCCTGCTCTACAGTCCTGCGCAAGACGAAGGCCACATTAAGTGGCCTTCTTTGCGTGCGGAACTCGCGATGAACTTCGTGCCCCGCCGTCCGGGAGGACGCCTCTTTATTGATGGGAGGCCTGATAGGTCAATGGTTCCGTGCCTGGATGCGTCCAAAGTGGGACGGGCTTTCCGGATGGGCAGGCTTTCGAAAAATGCGTCCCGGAATTTGCCTTTGGAATGGGACGTAGTTTCCCGTTGAGGTGCTTTGCGGAAAGTGCATCCCAATCTGGGCGGTCGAAGTGGGACACACTTTCCCAAAGGCGCTCCAACGGGAAATTGCGTCCCATTATTCGGTCAAGAAACGGGATGCATTTTCCCAATGAGAGCAAAACCGGAAAATGCATCCCACAATCAGCCCTCAAAGTGGGACGCCGTTTCCCAATGAGGCTCAAGCGGAAAATGCATCCCGGAATTTGCGCTCAAAGTGGGATGCGGTTTCCGGTTGAGGGTCTAAGGGGAAAGTGCGTCCCAGAATCGACGCTTGAAATGGGATGCAGTTTCCCGATGAGGCACTCGACGGAAAAAACATCCCAGAAATGGCCTTTGAGCTGGGATAAGATTTCCGCGGCATCTCGGATTCTCAAAAATGAGACACGCCGTTGGCGAAAATGAGACACGTGATATCGGGCATCGGATGTATCATTTGCAAAAATGAGTCCACTCCACTCGAATAAAGCGAGGTCCCTCATGTACGTTCCACACCCCCGTATCCGTAGGCTGTCGAAAATCCCGCTTGTTGGGACGGCGGCGCTTGCTGCGTTGATCGCCACGAGCGTCGCCTGCTTCACGGCCACGCCCCAGGTTGCCCAGGCGGCAGACGCGCCCGCAATCACCGATATGACCGAGCAGGATTATCAAGCCCTGGGTCTGGGCACGAGCGAGGACATTCCGGCCGATACCGTTGGCCCCTATTCCACTGATACCCCCACGACGTTTGCCACGCGCAGCGAGGTCTATATGGCAGCTAACGGTAGCCATGGCAATCGCTACACTCTGCGCGACAAGCTCGAGAACGTCGAGCGCGGTGACATTGGCGGCAGCAGCAAACTCACCGATGGCTATGGAAGTGTGTGGGGCGCCGCAAAGTTCTGGCAAAACGTCAACAACTTCGATACGAACAGCGATCTCTACAAGCATAGCGACTACGGTGGCGGCACCTGGTCGTACCTAAGCAACAATGAGTCCTCAACAGTACTCGCCAACGACAACAACGGTTTCTCGGGCATTCACGCCACGAGTGTTGAGTTCTGCAGCGACGCCAGCACGGGCAAAAAGAGCCGCGTTGCCGAGCTCCGTGCCTACGGCGACAGTTCCTCCACGACGATTGACGGCAAGTCATACGCCGGAAAGGTTGAGCTGGTCCTCTACTCGTTTAGCAACGGGCGCACGCGCACTCTCGACACACACCTGCCGGTGACGGTCAACACTAATATGATGTACGAAGGCCGTTTTAAGTACCTGGATGCCGGTTACCTGCAAGAGCACGACGCCGTCTTTGATGTCGAGGCGGGCGATGTCGATGGCGACGGCGTCGACGAGCTTTTTGTCTACGCGGGCTGCTATGTCGACGAGAACGGCGTGCGCAAGGCTGTAGTCGACATGTATGACTTGGAGGGCGGCAACTGGAAGCAAAGCGTCGTCAAGATCGATGCCGGTAACGCCGCGGACTACACCACGCACAACAAGGGCGGGAACGACTCCTGGACGCAGCTTCAGTCAGCTCCTGTCGTTTCGCTAGCGGCTGGCGACCTCGATCGCGATTTTTGCGATGACCTCGCCATCGTGGTCTCGGCGCCCTACGGCAAGAAGAATATTGATAAGTCGACGCATTGCGAGCTGTTTTCGTGGGATGCATCCAAGGGTGCGCTCGTCCATGTCGATGCTCTGGGCGACGCGGGCGCAATCTCCCTCTCCGCGAACGGCAAGACCATGGTCGCTGCGAATGCGACGTTCGGCACGTTTGCCGCCTACGATGAAGAAGGAAAGAAGACGGGTGAAACCGTCACGGGCCTTATTCTTGCGGGCTATGACTGGCAACGCAGCGCTTTTGATTACGGCGCTTCTGACGGCAGCAAGGGGCTGTACGGCGCGCTGTACCGCTACGCGTATTTTGACTCGGAGTCTGGCGAGTTCAAGCTTTCCGATTGCAAGGAATACAGAGACGGGCTCCTCGCCTCCTATGGGCTGATGCATGTGCCCAACAGCGCATGGAAGGATAGCGCTCAGGATAAGCGCTATCCGTGCACCTTGGCGCCTATTGCCCTTGCCACTGCCAACCTTGACGGCCTGTCCGAGCAGCTGGCGGTCGACGAGGTGCTCGTGGGCGGCGATGTGTTCCGCGACTTTGCCTGCAACACGGCACAGAGCGGGGCTCAGGGCTTGGGGTCCATGGTCGGAACCATGAGCATGAGCGGTCAGCAATACAACAGCAGCAACAAGCATGACCACAAGGGTATAGAGCAGGTGTGGATCAGCGACGTCAAGGCGGGCAGCGTCTCGGGTTCGGACCGCTATAACGAGAGCTTTATCGCCGTGGTGGGCAAGCACCGCGACGAGGACCTGCGCAAGAACGATGACTACTATTGGATGACCGCCTCGCATTTTCGCTCGACGAGAACGGAAAGGTGCGCCGCGGCGAGGAGCAGGTGATTAGCGAGAGCAACCGTCGCGGCACTACCTACGGCACATTTATCTCGCTCTCGCTGCCCGATGTCGACAACGACAGCGTCAAGATCACGTACAAGGACCGCTACAAGGTCTATACCAACCCGCGCGTGCTTGCCGTGCTGCAGGATGCGCCCTATGTTGAGGATCTGGAGCAGGCATACGGCTATCTGGTGTTGGGCGGCACGTCATACGGAGAGGAAAAGGGCACGGGGACATCCCAGGGCTATACCATTGGCGCCGAGTTGGGCGTTGCCGTCGAGGTGCAGACCGGTCCGCCCCTGGTCGCGATGAATGCTTCAGTCGATTTTGCCGCCGAGGGATGCTATGACTACCGGAGCGAGCGCACGGTCAGCGCAAGCGTAAGCTATGAGTCGCATGCCGGCGAGGGTGACAAGGCCGTGCTCTACACGATTCCGATGGTCTATTACGAGTATGAGATCGAAAATGAGGAAACTGGTGGCAAGGGCGTGATGGCGGCGCCCGTGTCGCTCGGCGCGCAGACCTCGGTCGTTAATGTCGAGGCCTATGACCGCATTGTCAAACAGCACAATATGACGCCGCTCAGCTACTTTTTGACCAACCGGTCGGGAGAACCCGGAACCTATCAAACGACGCTCAACGGCGAGACTCCCGTTGGGGATTCCTTTGGCCTGGGCAAGCCTGGCGTAACGCGCGCCTACACGCACGATGGGTTTAACGGCGCCGCCGCGCAGTCGGGGGCGAGCATTGAGCAGACCATCGAAGTCGAGGAGGGCAAGGAGCAGGAGCTCGAGCTCGGCTTGACGCTGAACGGCAGCGTTGTCATGGGCGCGAAGCTCGCAAAGCACGAGTTGTTTGGCGGCCTGTGCTTTGGTGCCAACGCCGGCTTTACTACGGGTAACTCCTCGAGTGAATCGACCGAATACGGCGGCACCGTCGACAACCTGCCCGAGGCCGCGCAGGGCAAGTACGGTTTTGTGTGGCGTCTGGGCGTCAACGCGGTGGATGTCGACAAGTTCGAGGCAGACTCGGGCGACAAGCTCGGCACCAAGGACACCGACCAGTTCTGGATCGTGGGCTATGACGTTAAGGACGTCGAGATGCCCGACGCGCCGGCCGTGACGGGCTTTACGGCAAACGCCGTCGATTCGACCAGCGTTACGTTTAGCTGGGACGATGTACTCGCAAACAAGAATGGCTTTAGCTACGGCGTGGGCATGCTGCAGAGCAATGCGGCGGATGCGGTCGTCAATAGCTGGAAGATTGCCGACAACACGCGGACCTCGCTCAAGTGGGATGGGCTGCAGCCCAATACGGAGTATCGATTCGCCATCGCCGCCGTTAAGAATGGATCCACGACCGAAACAGGTATTCGCTCGGCAATCATCACGGTCAAGACCATGCCCGATGGCATGACGATGACCGTGAGCGGACCTGCGGCGGATGCTGCGGAGGGATTGGATCTTGGATACGACTCTTCGGTTGAGCGCACGGCGGGAAGCCACCTGACGCTCTCGGCGATTGGCCATGTGAAGCAACTCGGTGCCGACGATAGCGAAACAGGGCTGGCACCGACCTATATGTGGTACCGCAAGGGCCGCGGCGAGACAGAGTTTAAGCTCGTGGGTGCCGATGGCAACCTCGCGGCTGGAACGGCCTCAAAGCTCGAGATTGACCTGACCGCAGACGATGACGGTGCGCAGTATTACTGCCACGTGGGATACAACGACGTGGGCCTCGACACCGGCACGACGCTCGTGAATATCGAGGCCGAGGAGACGGCGCTCACAACGGTGAATGCCACCCCGATCCGCACGCGCCGCCTGTTCTCACAGGCAAGTGCGGGCGCCAAGAAGTTCCTGGACCATACGCTGGTAAACACCGCCGGCCCAACCGATTCCGAAGGCTCAAAGGACCCCGAGACTCCTGAGACCCCGACGAACCCGGACAAGCCCAAGTCCGACAACGGAGCTAAGACCGACACCAAGGTCAAGACTACGACCACAGCGAAGAACCTCGCAAACACCGGCGACCAAACATTCGCCCTAGTCGCCACCGCAGCAGCAGCGGGAGCAACGCTCGTAGTGATAGCCCTCATCATGCTGATCAAGCGCCGCAAGACCCACTAGTAGCCAGTCGAACATATCGACAACCCAAAAACCCGGGTAGCCAAAAAACAGGCCACCCGGGTTTTCTGTTGAGTGGAGACTCCGCAAGCGGAAACTGCATCCCACAATTAGCGCCCGGAACGGGACACATTTTCCGTCAAGCCCTCATCCGGAAAATCCATCCCAGTTTGAGCGCCCAGACCGGGACGCACTTTCCCAAAGGGTCCTCAACGGGAAACTGCGTCCCATAATTAGGCCGAGAAATGGGATGAACTTTCCCAATGAGAGCCAACCGGAAACCACGTCCCAGAATCAGCCCCCAAAGTGGGACGCACTTTCCCAACGAGCCTCAACCGGAAAATACATCCCGGAATCCAGCTGAATAGTGGGACACACTTTCCCAATCGGGTCCCAAGCGGAAACTGCATCCCATTCCGGACAAGAATTCCGGGACACACTTTCCGCAAACAAAGAAGGCCACATAACGTGGCCTTCAACTTATATATGTTCGGCGATACACCCAAGACAAGCCACGCCCCAACATCAGGGCGTCTGTCCAGGCGGAGGCATATAAGGTTCATCGCGAGTTCCGCACGCAAAGAAGGCCACTTAATGTGGCCTTCGTCTTGCGCAGGACTGTCCGAGCAGGGAACCTTATATGCCTCCGCCTGGACAGACGTTTCAGTTGTGGCTCAGCAGCTAGCAGCTACTTGATCTTGGTCGTACCCGGTGCCAGGTTGGGGTCGGTCTCGTTGGCCTCGGTCTGGAAGTGCTCGGTGTACACGTTCTTGCCGTCGCGGAACATCTCGTAGTACTGCATCTTGGCGTAATCCTCGCGCGCCTTGGTGACGGCAGCGGCAGCGGCGTCGTCGCCGGTGACGTTGGAGGAGAGCGCCCAGCGCAGGCTGGCGTCCTCGTAGCCCACGGAGTTGATAGCGGGCAGCGACTCGCGCAGCGTCATGTGCGCCTTCTGGTAGTCGGTCAGCGGTGCGCCGATCAGCTGCATCAGCTGCGTGGACAGGTAGTTGGTGGACAGGTCGTCGACCTCGCTTGTCTGGTCGCAGCCGGCAACGTCGTAGTTGGCCCAGATGATGTAGTCGGTCTGCCACAGACGTTCCTGGTGCGTGGCGTCGTCTTCGCCGGTAAACCACTTGTCGTTGAACTTGGATGGGAAGAACGGCTGGTGGTCGCCCCAGAACACCACGACTACCTTACGGTCGAGCTTGCTCAGGGCGTTGAGGAAGTAGCGAAGCGCCTGGTCGGACTGCTCGATGCACGAGACATACTCGTCGACATCGGAGAGCGTGCCGTCCTCGACGGTCTTGGCATCCAGATCGGTCGTGTCGATATTCAGGTGCATCTGCTTGTCGACCGGCAGCAGGCCCGTATCGTAGCCCGAGTGGTTTTGCATGGTCACGTCGAAGATAAACTGCGGGTCGGCGTTCTGGTCGAGCAGCTCAAGAATCTTGTCGTAGGTAGCCTGGTCGGTCACCATACCGCGCAGGGTGTCGGCTCCCTGGAAGTCGTTGATAGACAGGAACCGGTCAAAGCCAAAGTCCTTGTAGACGTTCTCGCGGTTCCAGTTGGTGGCGTGGTTGGGGTGCATGGCCGTGGTGGAATAGCCGAACGATTTGAACTGCTCTGCCAGGTTCCCGGTCGTCTCCATGTTATAGATGGTGTAGGGGTACACGCCCGAGCCCAGGTTGGCCATGGAGTTGCCGGTCATAAACTCAAACTCGGTATTGGCGGTGCCGCCGCCGTAGGCGCTCACGTAGAGCTTGCCGCGGCTGAGGCAGTTGGACAGGCTCTTAAAGTACTGCGGACCCTCGTAGCCGGCGCGCATGTTCTGGTAGATCGACAGATCCGAGAAGGTCTCGTTCATGATGGCGATGACCGTGGGCTTCTCGCTGTCGAACTGCTCCTTTGCGGCGGCGCGCTCGTCGCTCTTGGCCGCGTCGGACTTGTCGTAGGCCTTGGCGTACTTTTTGAGCGTAGCCTTGGCATCGTCGACGGAGTAGTCGGCGGGTTTGGGCGGCTTGATGGACTGCGCCGCGCTAATGAAAGCGGGCAGGTAGCCCTCGCGCCAGTAGCTCTCGAGCGGGCGCCAGGTGTAGACGGTGATGCCGAGGGTGTTGTAGTAGTCGATAAGCGTGACGTGCGCGGTCACGCCGCCCAGGCACAGCACGGCGACGAGCAGGTTGGTGAGCAGCATGCGCTTGGCGTTGGCGGCGCCCTTCTGACGGTGCGGTGCCACCAGGCCGGCGTACTCGCATAGCAGCATGGCGATGGCGGTAAAGCCCATGGACAGCACGCAGAACAGCGAGATCGAGAAGGTGTAGCCGGTGCCGGCGACCGCAGCGGCGGTGGAGATGGCCGAAAGGTCGCCCGGCTGGATGGGCATGGATTTAAACGTGATGACGAAGAACTCGGCAATGCCCAGGACAAAAAGGGCAAAGGCCAGGACGGCGGGAGCTGCGCCGTGGCGCTGGAACAGGAAGAACAGGCCGGTCATGAGCGCGGTGATGATGGCCCACTCGAGCAGGATGCACAGGGGGTAGACCCAGGTAAAGTCGTGGTTGGACGAGACCTCCATGCCCAGCAGCGCAAAAACGCCGGCGAGCAGCAGGCACAAGACGGCGGCGACGAGCGGTTTGCCCACAAAGGCGCCGCGCAGGCGGGCGAGCTTGCCGGTGGGGGCGGGGGCGTCGGGCTTGGCGAACGCAAAGACGCGCGGGGCGATGCGGTCGCGGGCGATGCTGGCCCAAGCGCAGCCGGTGAGGATGGCATTGGTCAGGATGAGCATCACAAAGGCGAGCGGCTCGTTTTGCGCGACGAGACCAATAGCGCCCCAAATGGTCAAAAAGACCTGGAACAGGCCGAAGGCGACGCTCCACCCAAGAGCGCTTTTGGCAACGGTGCCCGACTGAGCGCGAATGGCCTTGGCCTCGCGCAAGACAAGGTAGACGGTCGCCGCAAGACCGACGAGCGAGATGGCGGCAGCGAACATGCTGAGACTCCTCACAAACTAAAACGTACGAAAGCGGGGGTTTACCCGATTGTTACCAAGATATGCGCTGCAATTGGTGTCTGCGCACAACAACCAGCCATATTAACGCGCACGTGTGGCGGTGTGGCGCAATGTAGTGGCGACCTGCGCGATAATGGACGGGAATTACACGGAAACGTAAAGGCTTCTTAAAGAATTAGCGAGGATGAGGCGATGAACGAGCAGGTTTGCACCAAGGCTGTGGATACGTGCGGCTATCCGGTCGAGACGACGGGCAATGCGGTGCTGGACACGTTGGAGCACCGTTCCTCCACGCGTGCCTTCGCGCGTGATGACGACGACCGCCCCGTGGCGGTGACCGACGAGCAGCGGACGGCGATTCTACATGCGGCGAGCCGTGCGCCGTCGGCAGGCGCCATGATGATGTATTCCATCGTGAGCATTCGCGAGCAGGCTACGCTCGACCGCCTGGCCGACCTGTGCGACCACCAGCCCATGATCGCCAAGGCGCCCTGGGCACTAATATTTGTGGTCGACTATGCCAAGTGGATCGATCTGTTTGAGCATGTGGGTTGCTTTGAGCCCGAGTTTGTAGAGCGTACGGGCAAGGCGCCCCGCCGCGCGCCGGGTCTGGGCGACTTTGCCATCGCGGCGCAGGACGCCGTGATCGCTGCGCAAAACGCCGTGGTTGCCGCCGAGGCCCTGGGGCTGGGGAGCTGCTACATCGGCGATATCGTCGAGAATGCCGAGGAAGTTGCCGAGCTGCTGGACTTGCCGCCCTATACCATGCCGCTGTCGATGCTCATCATCGGCACGCCCCGTAAGGAGCGTCCGGCCATTGCGCATCCCGTGGTGAACCTGGTGCACGAGGAGCGCTACTGCCGCGCCGATGCCGCGACCATGGACGCGCAGGTGGCCGAGATGGACGCGATGTTCCGTCCGCATGCCCGCGAGGTGGGGGAGCGCGTCGTGGACATCTATACCCGTAAGCACGCGAGTCCCTTTATGGCCGAGATGAGCCGCTCCATGGAGTGGTGGTTCAAAAATTGGCTTGGAAAATGACGAATGTGACAAAGGGAAAGTCCCTTTGTCACATTCCATATCGCCGAGGTGGCTTAAAGGCTGTATAAATGTTTATCTAGCTGGGAAAACAGTGCCATTCAAACATGGGCCGATTACCTATAATTCCTTCGAACATTAAAGTTGGGAGGAAACCGGCTTATGGAACAAAAGGCCAAGGAGGCAGCTTCGCACGCTGCGATTCCCGTGAGCATCTCGGCGATGCTCGTCACGCTGGGCGTGGTGTACGGCGATATCGGCACCAGCCCTATGTATGTAACCAAGGCGCTCGTTGCCGGCAACGGCGGCATCGGAAGCGTCACGGAGGAGTTCGTGCTCGGCGCGCTCTCCCTTGTCGTGTGGACGGTCACGCTGCTGACCACCATCAAGTATGTGCTCATCTCGCTGCGCGCCGATAACCATGGTGAGGGCGGCATCTTTGCCCTGTACAGCCTGGTCAAGCGCTGCGGCAAGTGGCTCATCATCCCCGCCATGCTGGGTGGCGCCGCGCTGCTCGCCGACGGCATCCTGACACCTGCCGTTACCGTTACCACGGCCATCGAGGGCCTGCGCACCATCCCGGCGGTCCATGCCGTGCTGGGCGATGACCAGGGTCGCGTCGTCGCCATTACGCTCGCCATCATCATCGTGCTCTTCTTGGTACAGCGCATCGGTACGGCCAAGATCGGTCACGCCTTTGGCCCCATCATGACGCTGTGGTTCCTGTTCCTGGGCGGCACGGGTCTGTTCTTTGTTTTCCAGCACCCCGCCGTGCTGCTGTGCCTCAACCCGGTGCGCGGCATCGCCTTTTTGCTGAGCCCCAACAACCACGCGGGCATCATGATTCTGGGCAGTTGCTTCCTCGCCACCACCGGTGCCGAGGCGCTCTACTCCGACATGGGCCACGTCGGCCGCGGCAACATCTACGCTACCTGGCCGTTCGTTAAGTGCTGCCTGCTGCTTTCCTATATGGGCCAGGGCGCTTGGCTTATGAACAACGCTGCCAACCCCGAGCTCATGGGCATTGCCGACCTCAACCCGTTCTACCAGATGCTCGCCCCGGGCCTGCGTCCGTTTGCCGTAGGCCTTTCCACCGTTGCGGCCATCATTGCCTCGCAGGCGCTCATCACCGGCGCATTCTCGCTGGTGTCCGAGGCCAGCCGTCTGGACCTCATGCCGCACATGCAGGTCTTCTACCCTGCCGAGACCAAGGGCCAGCTCTACATCCCCATGGTCAACAACGTCATGCTTGTCGGCTGCGTCATCGTGGTGCTGCTGTTCCAGAACTCGGCGCATATGGAAGCCGCGTACGGCCTTGCCATTACGCTGACTATGATGTGCACCACGCTGCTGCTCTTCTTCTACCTGCACGAGGAGCGCAAGCTCAAGGTTGCTCCGTGGATCTTCGCGGCCTTCTTCCTTTTGCTCGAAGGCTTCTTCTTCGTGAGCTCGCTCACCAAGTTCTTCCACGGCGGCTATTTCACCATCCTCATGGCTGCACTCATCATGGGCATTATGGTGTGCTGGTACAACGGCACGGCGGTCGAGCAGCGCCAGTTTACGCTGCTGCCGCTGCGCAGCTACCTGCCGCAGCTCAAGCGCCTGCGCGACGACGACCGTTACGAGCGCATGAGTGACAACGTCGTGTACCTGACCAAGGACACCCATACCGACTACATCGACCGCGATATCGTCTATTCGATCTTGGACAAGCATCCCAAGCGTGCCCGCGCCTGGTGGTTCGTGAATGTCGAGACCATGGACGAACCGCACACCTTTGCCTATTCGGTCGAGACGTTCGGCACCGACTACGTGTTCCGCGTGCACCTGTACCTGGGCTACAAGATCAACCAGCGCGTCAATGCCTACCTGCGTCAGGTTGTTCAGGACCTGGCTGCCACCGGCGAGCTGCCGCCGCAGACGCATGACTACTCGGTCTACAAGGATCCGGGTAACATCGGCACGTTCAAGTTCGTCCTGATCCGTAAGCTTCTGGCGCCCGAAAGCGATGTGGAGCCCAGCGAGCGTACGGCCATCACGCTCAAGTACATCATTCGCCGCGCCGCCGGCACGCCCGCGCGTTGGTACGGCCTGGAGAACTCCAACGTGAGCTTTGAGTACGTGCCGCTGTTCACCAAGTTCAAGGCCGTGAACAAGATGCAACGCCTGGCTCCCAACGAGCGGCCGTAGTCGACGCTCGAGGTTTGTCTGCGAACGGGCGGGCTTGTATTGACGGGGATTGAGTCCTGGGAGGAAACCATGGATGCAAAGGTGCTTGACGGTTGCGATCTTGCGACCGAGCTGGTGCGTGAGGTACGCGCCGATGCTGCCGAAGATCGGTTCTTTACGAATCGGGCCAACATGGACATGGCCGACCGCGTGATTTCGATCGTGGTGACGGTGCTTGTCGCGGCGTGCGTGTGCGCACTGCTCGCGCACGTGCTGTTTGTCTAGCGACCGCCGGTTGCAAAGGCTATACACTTGGAACCACCACAAGGGAAACCACCACAAAGGTGCCTGTCCCCTTTGTGGTGGTTTTTGTTTTTGAGAGAGGGGCGGGACGCTGATGGACGTCCGTACGGACGGCGATATTGCCGATAGCTTTTGGTGGCGGCGCACAACGCTGACGCGCCGCACTCCTCTGTATGACGCCTGCGTATCGGTGGGGCTGCTGGTCGCGGCGACGATTGTGGGCGCGCTGCTCGACCATCCGGGTCTCGCGCCGAGCATCATGATCGTCTATGTGTTTGCCGTTCAGCTGTGCGCATTCTTTACCTGGAGTCGCCTGTATTGCTTGCTGAGCTCGGCTGCCGCCGTGGCGCTCTACAACTTCTTGTTTGTCGACCCGCGCTACTCGCTGTCGCTTATCGACCGCGGCTATCCCGGCATGTTCTTCATCATGTTCGTGGTCTCGCTTGTGTCGAGTTCGATTGCGTTGGCCCTGCGCCGCGCCTTGGCACAGGCTGCCGCCAGCGACCGCCGCACGCATATGGTGCTCGAGACCAACCGCATGCTGCAGCGGTGCGCCGATCAGCATCAGATCGTTCACGCCATGGCCACGCAGCTGGCGCGTCTTTCGGGCTGCCCTGTCGTGTGGTACAGCGCCGACGCCGAGGGCGATGACCTGCTGCCGCGCGCGACTTACACGGCCGTGGGCGATGCCGCACCGGTGCACGAACTGGCGCCGCAGATGCCGCCTCGGCTCTCGGCGTCCGCCTATGTGGGAACGCCGCTCGACGCCACGTTTGGCGGCTCGGCGTTTTATGGCATCTACCTGACGGTTCGCACAGGCGACGGCTTCGCGCGCTCGGGCGATCCCGCCTCGGTGGTGGGCGTGCTGGCTATCGTTGCCGAGCCCGACGTGCTGACGCATGAGGAGCGGACACTTGCCGATGCCATCGTGAGCGAAGGCGAGCTGGCGCTCGATCGCGCCCGCGCCATGGAGGCCCGCGAGGAGGCGGCGGTGCTTGCCAAAAATGAGCAGCTGCGCGCCAACCTGCTGCGCTCCATCTCGCATGACCTGCGCACGCCGCTCACCAGTATTTCGGGCAATGCCGATGTGCTGCTCGACCAGGGCTCGACCGGCACCGCCGTGCTCGACGCCCAGACGCGCCGCGGCCTGCTCTTGTCCATTCGCTCGGATGCGCAATGGCTCAACGCCACCGTCGAGAACCTGCTCGCCATCACCAAGCTCGAGGGCGGCGGTATGCGCCTGTCGACCACGCTCGAGCTCATGGACGATATCGTGGAGGAGGCGCTGCGCCACGTGAACCCTGCCGTGCGCGAGCACGACCTTAAGGTGGTGGCGTGCGATGAGCCGGCGCTCGTCAACGTCGATGCGCGCCTGATGGTGCAGCTGGTGGTCAATCTGGTGAACAACGCCATCACCTATACGCCCGCAGGCTCGCATATCATGATTTCGATTAGCGTCGACGATGGACGCGTGGCGTGCTCGGTGGCCGATGACGGCCCGGGCATTGCGCCCGAGGACCGCGAGCGAATCTTTGAGTCGTTCTACACCGCCAACCACGGTCTTGCCGACAGCCATCGCAGCGTGGGCCTGGGTCTTTCGCTCTGCCGCTCCATTGCGCTGGCGCATGGCGGTAGCATAGAGGTTGCCGCGGCGGACCCGCACGGCTCGGTCTTTACGATTGAGCTTCCCGTCGCCGACGTTTCGTTTGATAAGGAGTAGCGCTGTGCCGAACTCTGCCGTAAAACCGCTCATCTTGGTCGTTGAGGACGATCCCGCCGTCCGCAACCTTATTGTTGCCGCGCTCGAGGCGCACGGCTTGCGTCATATGGCCGTGGAGACCGCCCATGCCGCCATCGCCGCCGCCTCATCGCAGGCACCGAGCATTGTGCTGCTCGATCTGGGCCTGCCCGATATGGACGGCGTCAAGGTGGTGGAGTCGGTGCGCGCATGGTCGGGCATGCCGATTATCGTGGTCTCGGCGCGCAGCGAGGATGCGGACAAAATCCGCGCGCTCGATGCCGGTGCCGACGACTACCTGACCAAGCCGTTTTCGGTCGAGGAACTGCTCGCGCGCATTCGCACGACGCTCAGGCGCCTTTCGTATGCGCAAACGGGCGGCGTTGTCTCCGAGGGCTCGTTCGATACCGGTGAGCTGCATATCGATTTTGATGCCGGCATTGCCACGATGGATGGCGAGGAGTTGCACCTGACGCCGATCGAGTACAAGCTCCTATGCCTGCTGGCACACAACGCCGACAAGGTGCTGACGCACCAGTTTATCCTGCACGAGATTTGGGGCACGGCAACTAAGAGCGACCTGGCGAGCCTGCGCGTCTTTATGGGTACGCTGCGCAAGAAGATCGAGTCCGACCCCGCGCACCCGCGCTATATCCAGACGCATGTGGGTATTGGTTACCGATTGGTCATCCAGGGATAGGTCGGCGTCCGCCATCCCAATATGAGTTGCGGTGAAATACGGGCTAAATTTACCTAATTCCAGGCAAAACAGTCCGTATTCCACCGCAACGTTGTCTATTTATCCTTGGGCTTGCTGGCGTAGAACTTCTTCTTTTTGGACTTGCCGGCAGGGGAGGGTTTGCTGGCAAAGTTGGACTTGCCGTTGCCGGCCTGCGCGTGCGCGGGCGCTGCTGCACGGGGCTTGCGGGCCTCGGGGTTGCGCAGCTCCTCGGTTCGCTCGGCAATTTCCTCGGCGCTAAAGCCGACCTCGGCCATGGCGTCCTCGATGGGCAGGCGGCGCACGATATAGCAGTGGTGCACCTTCTGGTTGCGCGCGAAGTCCTCGGGGATGGTCTGTGCCGTAATGTCCTCCAGCACTACGCCCGCGCGTGCGAGCTTGCGCGTTTCGGGGCGGAAGCCGCGCAGGTTGCAGCTAAAGATGGCATGACCGCCCTGCGCGAGCAGGCGCGATACGCCGGCCAAAAGCTCGACATGGTCGCGCTGGACATCCCAAGTGCGACGGCCCATCTTGGACGAGTTCGAGAACGTGGGCGGGTCGACAAAGATCAAGTCCCAGCGGTTGCGCGTCTGGCGCTGGTCACGAATCCAGGCGAGCACGTCGTCGCGCACAAAGTGATGCTGCGGCCCCACAAAGCCGTTTTGGCGCATGTTGCGCTCGGCCCAGTCCAGGTAGGTGTTGGAGAGGTCGACCGTCACGGTCTCCTCGACGCCGCCGTCCGCCGCGTAGCAGGTGGCGGTGCCGGTATAGGCAAACAGGTTGAGGAAGCGACGTGCCTGCTTGGCGTGCTCGCGCACCAGGTTGCGGGTGACGCGGTGATCCAGGAAGATGCCCACATCCAGACAATCGTCAAAGTTGACGGCAAAGGTGAGTCCACCCTCTTCGATGAGCGGCAGGCGACGGCGAGCGATGTTGGCGCGCTCGCCCGATCCGCCCTTGCCGGCGCCCTGCTTGCCGTACTGCGAGCCGCCACGCGAGCGCATGCGGGCCTTGGCGCGCACATGCTCGGCCGGAACATCCAGGATGCGCGGCGCGATGGCCAAGATGTCGAGCATGCGGGCCTGGGCTAGCGCGGGATCGATGGTCTTAGGCGCGGCGTACTCGGCGATGACGAGCCAGCGGCCCGGCGTCTGCGGGCAGCCCTCGTACAGGTCAATGGCGGCGGAGTAGTCGGGCAGGTCGGCATCGTAGACGCGGTAGCAGCTCACGCCCTCGCGCTTTGCCCACTTGCGACGCAGACGGGCATTCTTGCGCAGGCGGTTGGCGAACTGCTCCGACTCGGGAATGAGCACGGGCAGCGGCTTGCCGTCGCCCAAGTCGAGCGTGGCGGCAGGTTCGGGCATGGAGGAAGCGGCGGCTTCGTCTTGAGCGTCTGCGGTCTGCTCCTCGGCATCTGCGCTGGTCGCAGCTTCAAATGTCGCGGCGGCGTGGTCGAGCGAGGGCCAAACCTCAATAGCCGCCTCCTCGTTATTGGGCATAACGGCGATGGAGCGCGCGGGCTCGGCATGGAGCGCGCGGGCCATAAGGCCATCGCGGGTGAGTGCGGCGACCGGCGCCGCGGAAAGCTCGGGCGCGCGGCGCAGCTCGCCGACCAGCGTCATGGCGTCGTGCATGAGTGAAAGCGGTGTCTCGGTGGTGTCTGCGACTACGGCGGCTCCGGCGACGGCGCCAGCATGGTCCAGCACGGTGGCGGACTTGGCGGCGCAAAAGTCGACAAAACGCTTGTAACCAGCGCTCTTGACCATGCGCTCGGCGGTCTTGCGAGCGGCGGGGTCGATGTCTGCGGCCACGATGCGCGCCTGCCGCTCGCGCGCTGCCGCCTCGCGCTCGCGCGCCTCGGCAAGCAGCTGCTCCCACAGAGCGGCGTCGTGCAGCTGCCAGCCCTCAAAGCCCCAGCGCTCGCGTGCGGCGCCCGGGGCGCGGTCGGTCAGAATGTTCGCGGCCTCCAGCAGCAGGCCGCCGCCGGCGCACGAGGCATCGATCAGCGTGGGGAGGGCTTCGTTCTCGTAATCGTCGGCCGTCAGCTCGCGCTCGCATAGTGCGGTCCAGCCGACCTGCGCCAGCACCAGGGCGGCGTAGTCGGGGCGCAGCACGTGCGTGCCCTCGCCGGCGCGGGTCGCTGCGGGCGGCAGGCGTTTGAACAGCGGGTCGCCCGAAAGGTCCAGGCTAATGCTCGCGCGACGCTGACGCAGCGAAAGCAGTAGGTGAACATCGGGGTCGGCGGCATCGACGTCGGCACGACGTCCCGTGGTCTCGGCCAGGCGGTCGCACAGCGCGTCTTTGGCGCGCAGGGCCGAGAAGCGCGTGTTGCGCAGCTGCTCGGTCACGCCGCGGGCGGTGATGGCGATGGTGGCGCCGGGGCGGACGATGCTCTCCCAGGCGATGTCGTAAACGCTATCGTACAGTTCATCGGCATCCTGCGCCTCAAAGCGCCCGAGTACCACGAACACACGGCTCGCCAGGCGCGACCACAGACAGGCGCGGTAGCCTTCTTCGAGCTCGCCCTCAAATGTAGCGCGGCCCTTCAGCCGGCGAACATGCGAAAGCCCGAGGCGTTTAAGCTCATCGGCGAGTGCGGACTCAAAGCCCTCGGGGCAGCTTGCGTAAAATTCCATGGGTGACCTCTCTGGTTGCGTCGCTCCATTATATGATGGATGCTTCGTTTGCCCTTATTCTCGAAAGGAACCCATATGATTGATGCGTGCCCCGATTCCGCCGTGCTCTTTTTTGACGTGGACGGCACGCTGACGTCGTTCGATCCCGACAACATGACCGACAAGGACTTTTCGGCGGTTCGCCCCTCGCAGGCGGTCGTCGAGGCGTTTCATCGCCTGCGCGACGCAGGGCACAAGGCATTTATCTGCACGGGTCGTCCCTTGTGGCTGATTGCCGATGGCCTGCGTGCTTTGGAGCCTGCGGGTGTCGTTGCCATGGCGGGAGCGACGCTCGAGGTCGAGGGCCGCGTGGTACACGAGGACTGCTTTGGCGAGGACGTTATCGAGGAGCTCGCGCGCCGTATGGCAGCGGCAGGGATTGAGGCCTTTTTCGAGACCAACGTGGCTACTTTTGCCCTGGAACCCGCGGGTGTTGAGCAGTCGTCTCTGATCGGCACTTCTGTGGTGCACAGCGCCGAGGAGATGCGCGTCGACGGCAGTCTGCGCGTGGGCAAGGTATGCCTCAATGTGCCCAGTTTGGCTCGCGTAGCCAATGATGACGGCTTTATCGATCGCGAGTTTGAGCTGTGCAACACCGGTGGTCAGAATCGCGAGCTGAGTCCCAAGGGCATTGACAAGGGCGTGGGCGTGGCGCGAGCGCTGGCGTATCTGGGCCGCGAGGGAAATACGCGCACCTTTGGCTTTGGCGATTCGGGCAACGACCTGGGCATGCTCGCCGCCGTCGAGACAGCCGTGGCCATGGGCAACGCCATGCCCGAGGTCAAGGCGGTCGCCGACTACGTGACCGACGATGTCGCACACGACGGTACCGTCACAGCGATGCAGCATTTCGGCCTCATCTAATGAATCCCGCGTTCTGACGTTTGCTCAAACTGCGACTCTTTGCTTTTGCATGCTCAATCGATTTATCAATCCAAACACTGAGGTGTTTATACCGTTCGCCGAGAAGATAAAAAACCGCAGTTCACGCCTTGATAAACGTAGGTAAAGTGTTTAGCAGTTTAACGCCCATGTGCAAGCGAAAGGAATCAGGCAGATGGCAATCAAGGTGTTCGCTGACGGTGCAAACCTCGAGGGCATGCTCGACATGTACGAGAACGGCAACGTTCAGGGTTTCACGACCAACCCGTCCCTTATGAAGAAGGGCGGCGTGACGGATTACCGCGCGTTTGCCAAGGAGGTCCTGGCCCACATCACCGATGTGTCCGTCTCGTTTGAGGTCTTTGCCGACGACGTCGAGACCATGGAGGTCGAGGCGCGCGAGATCGCTACCTGGGCCGAGAACGTCTACGTCAAGATTCCGTGCGTGACCACCAAGGGCGAGTCCACCGCCGAGCTGGTCCGCAAGCTTTCCGCCGACGGCATCAAGGTCAACGTCACCACTATCTTTACGCCTACGCAGGTCGATGAGATGGTCGAGGCCGTTGACACCGAGACGCCGTCCATCATTTCGCTCTTTGCCGGTCGCATCGCCGATACCGGTGTCGATCCCATTCCGTTTATGACGGAGTCGGTCAAGAAGGCCGCCGCAAAGCCCAACTGCGAGGTCCTGTGGGCGTCCACGCGCGAGCTCATCAACATTTACCAGGCCGAGGCCTGCGGTTGCCAGATCATCACGGTACCCAACAGCATCCTGGCCAAGCGCAAGAACATCGGTCGCGACCTGTACGAGGTCTCGCTCGATACCGTGCGCGGTTTTGCCAAGGATATCGCCGCTTTGGGCTTCCATATTCTGCCGTAACGCGAACACTGGCTACGCCGCGGGCTGCTCGCCCCGGCCTTTCCTTTCCCTATCGCTCACGCGCTTCGCGAGGGTCGCGCTAGGCAAAGGAAAGGCCGGGGCTGCCGACACGAGCTTGCCAGTAAGTTGGCGCTTGGCTTCCATATCCTGCCGTGGGCAAAGGTACCCCCGCCTGCGCCGTGCAAAATTGAGAGTATTCAGCAAGGTAAAGGTCTTTATCAGTTAACCGAAGCATGGAACGGCCCCCGTTTTGGCTCTGACGACGCTAAAACGGGGGCTGTTTTTTTGCTTTTTCGTCTCTGAGGGGCATCCGGAACGGTGGAATTTGCAGAATACTCGCGATTTTGCACATCGCTACAGGGGGTACCTTTGCTTTGGCGGTTTACTTGCCCTGCACCATGGTGAGCGAGATCTTCTTGCGGTCGCGATCGACCTTTTCGACCCACACCTTGACCGTGTCACCGACGCGCACCACGTCGCTCGGGTGCTTGACAAAGCGGTTGGCCAGCTTGGAGATGTGTACGAGGCCGTCCTGGTGCACTCCCACGTCGACGAAGGCGCCAAAGTCGACGACGTTGCGCACCGTGCCCTTGAGCTCCATGCCGGGTTCCAGGTCGTCGATGGAAAGTGCCGAGCGGCTAAAGACCACCTCGGGCGCGTCGTCGCGCGGGTCGCGGCCGGGCTTCTTGAGCTCGTTGACGATGTCGATGAGCGTGAGGGTGCCGCAGTTCAGGTCGCTTGCCAGCGCCGAGATACTGCCCAGACGGCGCTCGATGTCGGGCACGCCGCCGCGGCTGAGCTCGCTGGCTTTAACGCCGGCGCGTTCCAGGACGGACGTGGCCACCTCGTAGCTCTCGGGGTGGACGCTCGTCGCGTCGAGCGGGTTCTTGCCGCCGCTGATGCGCAGGAAGCCCGCGGCGTTGAGGTATGCCTTGGGTCCCAGCTTGGGGACCTTCTTGAGCTGGCGGCGATCGGTAAAGGCACCGTTTTCCTCGCGGTAGGCCACGATGTTTTTGGCCACGCTCGGCGTGATGCCCGATACGTATCCCAGCAGGCTTGCGCTCGCGGTGTTGACGTCGACGCCCACACGGTTGACGACGTCTTCCACCACGTGGCCCAAGGTGCGCGAGAGCTCGGCCTGGTCAAGATCGTGCTGGTACTGGCCCACGCCGATGGACTGGGGCGGAATCTTAACGAGCTCTGCCAACGGGTCCTGCAGGCGGCGGCCCAGGCTCATGGCGCCACGCACAGTGACGTCCAGGTCGGGATACTCTTGGCTTGCGAGCTCGGAGGCGGAGTACACCGACGCGCCGGCTTCGTTAACGATGGTGTAGCGAAGGCTGGGCGCCTGCTCGGCGATGAACTCCGAGACGACTTCCTCGGTCTCGCGGCTGGCGGTGCCATTGCCGATGACGATGGTGTTGACGCCGTCCTTCTTGACGAGGCGGGCGAGCTCGCGCTTGGTGCCGGCGACGTCGTGGCGCGGCTTGGTGGGGTAGACCACGCCGTGGTCGAGCAGCTTGCCGGTCTCGTCCATGACGGCGACCTTGCAGCCGGTGCGGTAGCCCGGATCGAGCGCGAGCACGCGGGCGCCGCGCACGGGGCGTGCCGAGAGCAGGCCCTCGAGATTCTTGGCAAAGACATTGATGGCCTCGGTCTGCGCGCGGACGGTGAGTTTGGCGCGGGCCTCGCGCTCCAGCGAGGGGGCCATGAGGCGCTTGTAACCGTCAGCGATGGCGGCATCGAAGATGGGAGCAAACACGCCCTGGCGTCGGGGCCAACGGCTGCCGAGGCGTGCCGTGGCGGCAGCGCCGTCGACGTTCACGCGCACGCGGAGCTTGCCCTCGCGCTCACCGCGGTCGATAGCCAGCACGCGGTGGTTGGGTATACGGCGCAGCGGCTCGTCAAAGTTGTAGTAGGGCTCGTAGGGGGTCTTCTCGGTGGGGTCGGTGGCCTCGACGACGATGCCGGCGGTGTTTTGCGTAAAGGCGCGCAGATCGGCGACGTTCTCCGGGTCCTCGGCTACCGTCTCGGCCACGATGTCGGCGGCGCCGGCGAGCGCCTTTTCGGGCGTGTCGAAGCCGGCCTCCTCATTGACGTATGCTGCGGCGGCGTCGAGCGCACTGCCCTTGGCCGAGGCCTGCATGATGATCATGTTGGCGAGCGGCTCCAGGCCGGCCTCGCGGGCCTTCTGCGCGCGAGTCATGCGCTTTTTGCGGTAGGGCTTGTAGAGGTCCTCGACACGCTGGAGCTGTGTGGCCTCGCGAATCTGCTGCTCGAGTTCGGGCGTGAGCTTGCCCTGGGCGTCGATAAGCAGGATGACGTCCTCTTTGCGCTGCTCAAGATTGCGCAGGTAGGACAGGCGCTCGTCGAGTGCGCGCAGGGCGACGTCGTCCATGCCGCCCGTGGCTTCCTTGCGGTAGCGCGAGATAAAGGGAATGGTGTTGCCCTCGTCGATGAGCTTGACGGCCGCCTCGATGTTGGCGGCCTTAAGATTGAGCTCGCGGGCGAGCTGGGCGATAAGATCCATGAAACTCCTTGCGTTTAAGGTGCGTTTGCAGCACAGGGCTACCAAGGATACCACCCGCCCCAAAAGACTGTTTTGGGGCCGCGCCATGAAAACGGCCTATCTACTACGTTTGAACCGTATTGGTCGACCATCCCCCGGTTTTCCGAAAATATGCAACCCGTCTACCTGCGGTTTTTATTTCGAGAAATTTGGCATGGTTGAGGGCGATCGGCTAAACGTAGTAGATAGGCGCGTTTCGTGGCGAACGAATCAAGCCGAGGTGCAAAATAGCCCCCCGCTCCAGAAAAATCGTCGGCAAGGTAGCAAAATGCCCCGCGGGCAGGAGGCTGCTCGCGGGGCAAAGAAGAGGGGCTTGTTGGTGACGGACCGAAGGGTTCGGCATGGGGCTTCTGCCGCGGTCGCTCTTAAGGCATTACAGCTCGACGAGCTGACCGGTCTCGGCGGCCTCCTTGATAGCGTTAAGCAGCGTGAGCGTCTTGACGTTATCGGCGGGGGTCACGACGGGCTCGACCTCGCGGCGGACAACCTTCACAAAGTGCTTGAGCTGCATCTTGTGCGGCAGTGCCGGGTCGACGGCCGGAATCTCCATCTGCAGCGGCTTGTGCCAGTTGGAGGCGCCGTCGTAGGAGAACTGGTGCAGGCGGGGCAGCGACAGGGCGCCCTTGGTACCGCCGATAAAGTAGGCGTCGGCGTCGAAGGGACGGTACTGCGGGTCCTCGCGAGCGGTGGCCTCCCAGTTCCAGGGGCTGGCGGTGGCGTCGGAGATGGTCATGCTCGCAAGCGCGCCATCGGCAAAACGGACGTTGACCACGGCGGAGTCCTCGGTCTCAAAACCGCGGGCGGCGCTGGACTGCATGCCCTGGACAGCGACGGGCTCGCCCAGCAGGTAACGCAGCAGGTCGACGTCGTGAACCAGGTTGACCAGGATCGGGCCGGCACCCTTCTTGCGGCGCCACTCGACATCGAAGTACTCGTCGTTCTTATAGATCATGTAGTGGAAGCTCGACACGGTGAGCTTGCCCAGCTCGCCGGACTCGATGATCTCCTTGGCTTTGTTGACGAAGGGGTTGTGGCGACGGTGCTGGCCCACGAGCACGGGCACGCCGGCGGTCTCGGCCTCGGCGGCGAAGGCCTGGGCATCCTCGAGGTCGTTGGAGATCGGCTTTTCGACCAGCGGCACGATGTTGCGCTTCACAGCCTCGCGAGCAACGCCCAGATGCAGGTCGTTGGGGGTGGCGATAATGACGGCCTCGGGCTTGACCTCGTCCATCATCTGGGCGGGATTGGTATAAAACGGTACGCCGGCGGTCTCGGCCGTGGCGCGGGCGCCCTCAAAGGCGTCGGCGATGGCGACGAGCTCGGCCTCGGGCTCCTCGGTGACAAAGCGGATGTGGTTGCGGCCCATGGCGCCGGCGCCGATAACGGCAATGCGGACGGGGTTGAGCTCAGACATTTCGACTCCTTAATATTGGTGACCGGTGGAATGCGACAAAGGGGCTGTCCCTTTGCCGCATCGGTAAAACTAGGCGGACTTCTTCTTGCTGTCGGAGACCATCATGTAGACGGTGAGCACGACGGCGATGGCGGCGATTACAATGGCGCCGTAGAAGGACTGCTGGTAGGCGGCGCTGCCAGTCTCGGCGTGATACAGCACGGCGGTGATGGGCTGGCTGATCCAGGTGGAAGCGGCGTAGCCCAAAAACATGATGCCGTAGTTGACGCCGATGTTGCTGGTACCAAAGGCGCCACCGGTGAGCGGCGGGTAGATGACGAGCAGAGCGCCAAAGCTAAAGCCGAGCAGGGCGAGCGCCACAAAGAACATACCCTGCGTAAAGCTTATCGACATGATGACGAGTGCGACGATGGTGACGACAAGGCTGATGAGCAGCGACTTATAGGCGCCGAGCTTGTCGATGATCTGGCCAAAGGACAGACGGCCGACCAGGTTGGCGCAGGTGTTGACGGAGACCACCACGCCGCCGAGGGCGACGGCCGCGGCGCTCGTGGGGTCAGCGAAGAGCTGGACGGCGGCGATGGAGGCAACCTTGCCGACGAGCAGGGTACCGGCGGTAGCGGCGAAGGCGAAGGTGACGATGAGGACCCAGAAGCGCGGGGTCTTGACCATCTCGCCCGGGGTGAGGTCGCCGAAGGTGCCAGCGTGCGCGCCGCCCTTGGGGGCCTCGAAGCCCTCGGGCAGCCAACCGGCCTCGGGGGCCTTCAGGAACAGGGCGGAGGCGGCGATCGTCACAAAGAAGATGACGCCGAGCGCCTTAAGGGCGCCAAAGATGCCCAGGCTCGGGATGAGCAGCGAGGCGAGCACCGGGGACAGCACGGCGGGACCGGCGGTCGAAGCAGCGAGGGTGATGCCGGAGGCGAGACCCTTCTTGTCGATGAACCACTTTTGGCCGGTGGTGAGCGCGGGGTTGTAGCCCAGGCCGTTGCCGATGGCGGCGACGATCGAGAACCACAGGTAGAACTGCCACGGCTCGGTGACGGTGCCGGACATGAACCAGCCCAGGCCGTAGCACGCGGCGGCGGCGATCACGACGTTGCGCGGGCCGATCTTATCGGAGATGCGGCCGGCGAAGATGCCCGTCACGGCCATGATGGTCTGAAAGACCGGGAAGGCCCAGGTAAGAGCGCTGGACCACTCGGGGTAGACGGCGAGCAGGTTCTTGCTCACGACGGAATACAGCGCGATGGAGCTGATGAAGAACATGGTGACGCACGCGGCGGAAAGCACGACGGCGCGACCCTTGTTGGAGTTGGTGGAAGCCATTGGACTCTTTCTAATCGATACGGGGGAGGAACAGGCGTGTCTGCGGGTCCTCCCTGTCGGGTTGGTTTACTGGTCAGTCGGCTTGGCGACGCCGGACTCATCGGACCAGAGCTCGACACCCTTGTTCTTAAGGTAGTTGTCGGCATAGGCGCGACGGCCGCCGGGCTTGGCGGTGAGGTCGCCCATCATGTTGGAGAAGCCGCCGTCGACCTTGATGGCGTCGCCGGTGGTAAAGTCCGAGCGCTTGGACGCCAGGAACATGACGGCGTTGGCGATATCGCTGACCTCGCCGATGCGGCGCGTGGCGATCAGGCGGCTGCGGCTCTTTTCGACCTCGGGGTCGGCGTAGAAGTTGGCCGACATCGGGGTCTTAACGAAGCAAGGCTCGACGCAGTTGGAGCGGACGCCGTAGGGGCCCCACTCGGCGGCGAGCATCTTGGACATCATGTTGACGCCGGCCTTGGTGGAGCTGTACACGCCCGAGAACGTCTCGGGGGAGTGGCTGGCAACGGTCGAGATGTGCACCAGGCGGCCCTGGCCGGCCTTGATCATCTCGCGACCAAAGCGCTGCGAGGTGATGAAGTAACCGGTGAGGTTGACGTTGAGCACCTGCTCCCAGTCGCTCAGCGGCAGGTCCTCCATGGCGGCGAAGCGCAGGATGCCGGCGGTGTTGACGAGGACGTCGACGCGGCCGAAGTCGGTGATGGTGGCATCGACGGCGGCCTGAACCTCGGCCTCGTCGGTGGCGTTCATCTTGTAACCCTCGGCGTGGATGCCAAACTCGGCAGCGAGGTCGGCGGCAGCGGCCTTGACCTTTTCCTCGTCCAGATCGAGCAGGACGACGTTGGCGCCGTTGCGGGCGAACTCGCGGCAAATCTCGACGCCCATACCGCCGAGCGCGCCAGTCACGGCGCAGACATCGCCCTCGAGCTTAAGCCAATTGCTCATAGGAACTTCCCTTCTTGTGCCTCCCGTTGGGTCGCTCCCATTAATCGACCCACGTGGTTTTCGCAGGTTATCGTATGCTTTGCATTTGCGCAGGTGAATTGCATATTTGTTAGAATGGCGTTAACCGTAGGTTTATACTGTGCGATGCAGTTTATTCTCAATTGAGCGCGTGACCTGCGAAAACAATCCCCTGCGGCACCATGCGGTCGCAGGCGCGAAAACGGGAGATTGACGTGTACGATCGACGACTCGAGGCCATATCGGCCGCCGCGGAGCTGGGGAGCTTCTCACGGGCGGCGGCAAAATTGCGCGTGTCGACCCCGGCGCTCGTCAAGCAGGTGTCGGGCTTCGAGGCCGAGTTTGGCATCACGTTGTTCGAGCGCTCGCATTCGGGCGTTAAAGTGACGCCGGCGGGCGCTCTGCTGGTGGACGATGCGCGCTCGATCATGCGCCAGTCCGAGGATGCGTTGCGCCGCGCCCGACGCGCGGCGGGTGATGGCGGTGCCGTGCGTCTGGGTGTGTCGATGATGTGCCCGGGGCGCCAAACGCTTTCGATGTGGACGGGCATCCACGATCTGGAGCCGTCGCTGCGATTTGAGATTGTGCCGGTAAGCGACCTCTACGACGAGCGCGAGACAGTCATGCGCAGCTTGGGCCGCGAGGTCGATGTGGTGCAGTCGAGTTTTTCGACCCCGCGCTGGGGTGACGCCTGCCAAAAGCTCCGCATTGTCAACGTGCCGTTTTATATCGACCTGCCGCGCACGAGCCCGCTGGCGCGCAAGAATCGCATTACGGTCGCCGACTTGGAGGGTATGCGTCTGCGCGTGCTCCGCCACGGCAACGACGCTATGGACAGCCTGCGTATCGATCTTTTGGCAGACGGCGGCGTGGACGTGATCGATGTGGATAGCTTCGACTTTGCGCTCTTTAACGAGGCGGAGGAAAAGGGCGACGCGGTGCTCACCTGCGGGGCGTGGTCGGGGGTGCACCCGGCCTTTGTGGGCGTGCCGTTCCTATGCGGTCGCGAGGTGCCGGTCTTTCTGCACTACCCGCTCGAGCCCACCCTCCAAGTCCAAAAATTCGTCAACGCCATGGCCCAACTCCTCAACTAGCTCATTTGAGACGGGCTTTTTTAGCTGTCCTCTGCTACAAGATTACCGCTCCTCGCGTTGCAGCCCGGCTGCCTCAGCTGCCTTTACGCGGTTCTTATCGACGTACATGTTCTTGTCGGCCTGGGAAAAGAGCTCGCGCATCGTAGGCGGTTCATCAAAATCACTGGAAAGCGCATAGCCCACCGCATAGCTGATAGGCATGTCGGGGTGAGCCTCGGAATACTCGTTCACGTTCGCACGAACCCGAGCGAGACAGGACTCCACGGCAGCCCGATTGGCATCCCACAGCACCGCGATAAACTCATCGCCGCCGTCGCGGCCCACAAAGCACGTCTCGGACGCCACACTTCCCAGTTGCCGGGCAAAAGAACGGATGTATTCGTCGCCCTTCTCGTGGCCGAAGCTGTTATTGACCGTATGCAGATTGTTAAGGTCGAAGACGCACACCGCAACGGGCGCCTCCGCGGAGACAGGCTGCTCCTGCCCCAAGACCTCCTCGCACTTGTTCTTGTTGGGCAGTCCCGTGGCTTCGTCGAGATAGACTTTGCTCTGCAGTTCGCGATTGAGCGCGGCAGTTCGCACCGCGCGAACAAGTTCGACCGCAAAGGTCGCCACCAAGCCCATGATGTCGATGATCACCAGGCCCTCGAGATAGTTGAGCGCCGACGCCTTCTCCTGAGAGTAGTCCTCTGCGAGTCGCGTAGCATCGTCGCAAATGCCAAAGAACTCCTCGCTCATGGAGATGATGTCGGTGTTCTCATAGCCGACTTCGCGCACGCGGATGATCTCGGTGCAAAGCTCATCAAAATAATTTGCAAGCTCGGTCATTTTTGCCTGATACTCATCGTCGTCGAGACGGACGAGGTTGAGGTCGTCACTTCCGTAACGCAAACCGTTGATGTATGAATCCACGGCTTTAAGCAGGTCATCTTGAGGCTGGCCCGCGTCCTCGAGCTTAACGATTCGCTGCGTGGTACCGCGAACCAGACCGGCGTAGTTGACCACGCGCGCCGTGCCCTGGATATCGGAGACGAGCAGCATAACATTGATGAAGAAGAAGATGAGAACTGCCGTGAGCACCATCATGAGCAGGCGCACCGCCTGGCTGGCCTTCTTGGCGACAGAAGTATTCACAAGTTCACTCTCTCAAATGGCAAAAGCGCAGGTGGCACCCAGCGTGCTGAAATTTACGTGAGGTCAACTCTACCATATGGGCCAACAGCCTCAAACTGTAGCAGACGCTCGTCCAAATTGGCGTGACGCTTGTCTTGTTGTTCTTGACCTGGCCGCGCTATCGAACATGTTTCTGGTCTTGGATCACCATGGGAAAGCTCATCCCGTTTTGTGCGTCTAGAGTGGGATGCGGTTTCCCAAAGGTGCCGTTAGGGGAAACCACATCCCGGTTTATGCCCTTGAAATGGGATGCCGTTTCCCGGAGGGGGCCCAGCGGGAAACGGCATCCCATTCTGGGCCCGAAAAGTGGGATACGGTTTCCGGCCGGCATGAAAAAAGCCTCCGCAGCTCGTGTGGCTGCGGAGGCTTTATTCGTTGCGGTGCATTGTGTTTGGGTCGCTGAGATGAGTCGATTTGCCCCGAAAGAGGAGGGCATTGACCTTAGGGTCATGCCCGACGAATGAGCGGCAAATCGGCCATCTCGGCGAGCCGAACTACTCCAGCTCAAACGCTCCGGTATAGAGCTGGTAGTAATACCCGCGCTTGGCAATCAGCTCGTCGTGGTTGCCGCGCTCGATGATGCGGCCGTGATCCAGACAGATGATCGCGTCGGAGTTGCGCACGGTGGACAGGCGGTGCGCGATGACAAACGTCGTGCGGCCTTCCATGAGCTTGTCCATGCCGGCTTGCACGATGGCCTCGGTGCGGGTGTCAATGGAGCTCGTGGCCTCGTCCAGAATCATTGCCGGCGGATCGGCGACGGCGGCACGCGCAATCGAGATCAGCTGGCGCTGGCCCTGCGACAGCTGTGCGCCGTTGCCGGTGAGCATCGTGTCGTAGCCGTCGGGTAGGCGGGTGATAAAGTCGTCCGCGCCGGCGAGCTTGGCCGCCGCGATGCACTCCTCGTCGGTAGCGTCCAGGTTGCCGTAGCGGATGTTATCCATCACGGTGCCGGTGAACAGGTTCACGTCCTGTAGCACGACGCCCAGCGAGCGGCGCAGATCGGCCTTGCGGATCTTGTTGACGTTGATGCCGTCGTAGCGGATCTTGCCGTCGGCGATGTCATAGAAGCGGTTGATGAGGTTGGTGATGGTCGTCTTGCCGGCACCGGTGGCGCCGACAAACGCGACCTTCTGACCCGGCTTGGCAAACACGGACACGCCGTGCAGCACCTCGTGGTCGGGCGTGTAGCCAAAGTCGACGTTGTCCATGACCAGGTCGCCACGCAGCGGCACGTATTCGATCTCGCCGGTCGCGCGGTGCGGATGTTTCCACGCCCACATGCCGGTGTGGTGGTCGGCCTCCTCGAGCTGCCAGGTGTCGGGGTTCACCTGCGCGTTGACGAGCGTCACGTAGCCCTCGTCGGCCTCGGGCTTCTCGTCAATGAGCTCAAAGATGCGGTCGGCACCGGCGAGGCCCATGACCACGGCGTTGATCTGCTGCGAGATCTGGCCAATCTGTCCGCAGAACTGCTTTGTCATGTTGAGGAACGGCACCACGACGGCGATGGACAGCGCCATGCCCGAGATGCTCAGGTTGGGCACGCCCAGCGCCAGGAAAATGCCGCCTGCCAGTGCGACCAGCACGTAGAGCAGGTTTCCCAGGTTCATAAGGATGGGCATGAGGATGTTGGCGTACATGTTGGCCTTCTGCGAGACCTCGAAGAGCTTTTCGTTGCGCTCGTCAAAATCGGCCTCGGCGGCAGACTCGTGGCAGAATGCCTTGACGACCTTCTGGCCGTTCATGACTTCCTCGATATGGCCCTCGACCACGCCGAGCTCGGTCTGCTGCGCAATGAAGAAGCGCGCGGAGTTGGAGCCGAGCAGCTTGGTCATAAAGGTCATAAAGGCGACACCGGCCACAATGACCAGGCACATCCACACGCTGTAGTACAGCATGATAAAGAACACCGTGACGATGACGATGGTCGTCATGAGCAGGTTGGGCAGCGACTGGCTGGTCATCTGGCGCAGCGTGTCGATGTCGTTGGTGTAGTGGCTCATGATGTCGCCGCGCTGGTGCGTGTCGAAGTAGCGAATCGGCAGGTCCTGCATGCGGTTGAACATCTTCTCGCGCAGCTTCTCGAGCGAGCCCTGCGTGACGATGGCCATGGCGCGGTTCCAGAACAGCGAGGACAGGATGCCGACGCCGTAGATGCAGGCGAGGGTGGTCACAAGCTTCAGAATCTTGGGCTGCGCGGTCGTCCAGTCGCCCGACTGCCACGAGTCGCTAATAATCTGCAGGGCGCTCTGAAGGAAGGTCGCGCCGATGGAGTTGATGATGGCGCAGAGCACCACGCCGGCGACGACGAGGGGCAAAAGCACCGGGTAGAAGCCAAAGAGCGTCTTGATGAGGCGCGACATGGTGCCGCCCTTGCGGTTGAGAGCGCGCTCGGCGGTCGTTGCCTTACTCATGTGCCTCGCCTCCTTCCTGGGTCTGAGCTTGCGTTGCGGATGCCTCGGTGTCGTCCCCGACGGCCCCTTCGCCCTCGGCAGACATCTTGTTTTGCGAGGTAAAGGTCTCGCGGTAGATCTCGCTCGTCTTAAGCAGCTCGTCATGGTTGCCGATCTGCGCGATGCGGCCGCCCTCCATGACGATGATGCGGTCTGCATCCTGTACGGAGCTAATGCGCTGGGCGATGATGAGCTTGGTCGTGTTAGGCAGATAGCTTGCCAGCCCTGCGCGAATCTTGGCGTCGGTCTTGGTGTCGACGGCGCTGGTGGAGTCGTCCAGGATCAAGATCTTGGGGCGACGCAGCAGGGCGCGCGCAATGCATAGGCGCTGCTTCTGACCGCCGGAAACATTGGAGCCGCCCTGCTCAATCCAGGTGTCATAGCCTTTGGGGAAGCCGTCGACAAACTCGTCGGCGCAGGCCAGATGTGCCGCCTCGCGGACTTCCTCGTCGGTGGCGTTCGGGTCGCCCCAGCGCAGGTTCTCGGCGATGGTTCCGCTAAACAGCACGTTTTTCTGCAACACCATGGCCACTTGGTGGCGCAGCGCGTCCAGGTCATAGTCGCGCACGTCCATGCCACCCACGCGCACGGTGCCCTCGGTGGCGTCGTACAGGCGGGCGATGAGGTTTACGAGCGTGGACTTGGCCGAGCCGGTACCGCCGATGATGCCGATGGTCTCGCCGCTCTTAATGTGCAGGTCGATATCGTCGAGCGCCTGGCGCTTCGCATGCGCAGAATACTTAAAGCTCACGTGGTCAAAGTCGATGGAACCGTCGACAACCTCGAGCACGGGCTCGGCGGGATCGGCGATCGTGGGCTCGGCGGCCAGCACCTCGGTAATGCGGTGCGCCGATTCGTCGGCCATGGTCACCATGACAAAGATCATCGACAGCTGCATCAGGCTCATGAGGATCTGGAAGCCATAGGTAAAGATCGAGGAGAGCTGGCCCACGTCGAACAGCGTGCCCTGGCTCGTGATGATGAGCTTGGATCCCAGGTAGATGATGACGACAAATGCGCCGTTGACGCAGATGTTCATCATGGGGTTGTTAAAGGCGAGCAGCTTCTCGGCGCGGGTGAAGTCCATCTGGACGTCGCGCGCGGCGGTGGCGAACTTCTCCTTCTCAAAGTCTTCGCGCACGTAGCTCTTGACCACGCGCATGCCGGTGACGTTTTCCTCGACGGACTCGTTAAGGGCGTCGTACTTGTGGAACACGCGCGAGAAGATGGGGCGTACCTTAAAGATGATAAAGAACAGTCCAAAGCCCAGCAGCGGAATGATGACCAGGTAGACCATGGCAACGCTGCCGCCCATGATAAACGCCATGGTAAAGGCGAAGATCAATACCAGCGGCGCACGCACGGCGATACGGATGATCATCATAAAGGCCTGCTGCACGTTGTTGATGTCGGTGGTCAGACGCGTGACGAGCGAGGAGCTCGAGAACTCATCGATGTTGGCAAAGCTGAACGTCTGGATTTTGTAGAACAGGTCGTGACGCAGGTTCTTGGCGAAGCCGCAACTCGCGTGGCTGCAGGTGACGCCGGCAGCGGCGCCAAAAGCCAGCGATGTCAGCGCGATGAGCACCAAAAAGCCCGCGGTGGGAAGCATCTCGGCTACGGTGGTGCCGTCTTTGATGGCGTCGATCAGGTTGGCGGTGATAAATGGAATCAGCATCTCGCAGAGCACCTCGCCAAGCACGAGCAATGGCGTGGCAACAGTGACTTTCATATAGTCGCGGATGCTGCCCATGAGGGTTTTAATCATCCAGTTCCTCCCAGGTTACACGGATTTTCTCGAGCATTTCGGCGAGCTGCTCGCGCTCGTCGTGAGTGAGGGCACTAAAGGCCCGTTCTCTAAAGCGGATGCGGGCCGCCTGGTCGATGCGGGCGTTTTCCCGGCCGGTTTCGGTCAGGCGAATGGTGAGTTGCCGTCGATCCTTGGGGTTACGGCTGCGCTCGATGAGACCGTTGACCTCGAGCTTGGACAGGATCTCGGAAAGCGACCCCGGCTTGAGGTCAAAATGCATGCCGAGTTCCTGCTGCGACATCTCGCCGCCGGGCTGCTTGGCCAGCAGGCAGATGATGGGCGCCTTGCCGGACACGCCTCCGCCATGAAAATGCATGTAATGGCCGCAAAAGCCCAGGCCGCTCAGGATGCGCTTGGCGAGTTTGTCTTCGGCGCTGACCGCTTCGGGTATGTCTACCGGTTGCGACGGGTCACCGCCGGGCTCATGCGGAAGGACGAGTGGTTCAACACACATATCTAAGCTTCGCTCCTTTCCTTAGTTAGGTAGATGAATTGTTTTGTGCCTAACTAATTTAGGAGCGCATAGATTGATTGTCAAGGTACCAAACTAGCCGTTACGCGGTTTTACCAAACCGCGTAACGGCTCGACGCTGCAAACCCGCCAGAGCGGCAATCTGCCTTTCAACTTCGGCGGCATGATAGTCGTTGGGGACGTTCTTGTTTGCCTAGTCATTTAAGAACGTCCCCAACGACTAACTTAAAAACTATGCCGGATTACGGGGCTGAACGACGGATTGCCGACCATGCCGAAATTGGTAAAAAGAAAACCGCAGGTAGAAGGCTCGCTATGATTTGAAAATAGGGGGTGTGGTTGGCTCATTCAGGTTCAGCCCCGTAATCCGGCATAGTTTTGAAATGGCACTGAATAAGTGGCGGCAAATGAGCCGCAATGAAGCAAGCTAGCCCCTCGTTTCCGAAACCTTTCCGCAACAATTTGCCCTTCGTGCCGCTCGACTCCGCTCGCAACGTCCCCTGCGCTACACTTAGTCGCACTGTGGCGCTGCTGCGCCGCGCCCGAACCAAGGGAGACCCTCATGAAGAACACTCAGCTGCTGCTGATCAACGATATGTGCGGCTACGGCAAGGTCGCACTTTCCGCCATGCTGCCGGTGCTGTCGCACATGGGCTACCGTATCCATAATCTGCCGACGGCGCTCGTTTCCGACACGCTCAACTACCCCAAGTTCTACATCCACGACACCACCGAGTACGTGCGCCAAAGCCTCGCCATCTGGGAGGAGCTCGGCTTTGAGTTCGACGCCATCTCGACCGGCTTTATCGTGACCGAGGAAGAGACGCGCATCATCTCGGACTTTTGCCACCGCCGTGCGCAAAAGGGCACCAAGGTGTTCGTCGACCCCATCATGGGCGACAACGGCAAGCTCTATGCGGGCGTGCCCGAGTCCACGATTGGCCTTATGCGGCATCTGCTGGAGTGCGCAGACTACGCGGTGCCCAACTATACCGAGGCGTGCCTGCTTGCCGATAGGCCTATCGCCGAGCAAATTACGCCCGATGAGGCCCGCGCCCTTGTGGACGCCGTGCGTGAGCTGGGTGCCAAGTCTGTGGTCATTACGAGCGCCGTAGTCAATGGCACGAACGCGGTTATCGGTTACGACCATGTGGCGGGGGAGTACTTTACGATTCCCTTTGAGCTCATTCCGGTCTACTTCCCGGGCACGGGCGACACGTTCTCGGCGGTGCTCGTCGGCCGCGTTATGGCAGGTTGGAGTCTGCAGCGCGCGACGTCCGATGCCATGCGTGTGGTGGCTGAGCTTATCGAGCGCAATGCCGGCCAAGAGGACAAGTCGGCTGGCCTTCCCATCGAGGCCTGCCTGGATGTGATTGACCATGAGTAACGCCGGCGAGGGCGGCATCAAGCCTGCGGGCGAGAACAAGCCGCTCGGCGCGCCGCGTGGCAAGCGTCCGCGCATCCGCGTGAGCTGCGTGGACCAGCTGGGTGCGTGCCGCTGCCACCACGGTCACAAGCCGGGCGACGTCTTTGACTTTGACCGAGATCGCGGCAAGATGTGCGCCATGGCCTGCCACGTGGGCTTTCCCTATATCGATATCCTGCGCTATGGCGGGACCGTGCCTGGAAACGAGCCCGGCACGGCAAAGTTCTGCTGCCCCGAAGTCGATACGCTGAACGTCTGGCTTGCCGAGATCGTCGACAAGTAGTCGAGCGTGGATTTTCTCCCACCGAGATAATGAGCGTGGATTTCTCCCGTTTAGGGCGCACTTGAACGCTCAAAGTGGGAGATTTTCCACGCTCGTTTTTCATGTGGGAGATTATCCACGCTCGTTTCGCGCCGAAGGCGTGGCCCGCGGCCTCGCTTGCCTACAGCTGCTCGAGCATGGACGTGCAGCCGGCGAGTACGTCGCGGTACGTGGCATCGAAATTGCCGGTGTACCAGGGATCGGCCACGTCGCCGGGACACTCGGTCCAATCGAGCAAGCGCGTAATCTTTCCGTCGGGGCCTGCGTCGCCAAAGATGCGACGCAGGCCCCGCGCGTTCTCAGCATCCATATAGACAATGTGATCCCAGTCGCCATACTCCGCGCGACGCACCTGGCGGGCACGGTGCGCAACGACGGGAATCCCGACTTCGCGCAGCTTGGCGACCGTGCCATGATGCGGCGGGTTGCCAATCTCCTCAGTTGAAGTCGCAGCGGAATCAATGACAAACTCGCCCGCGCGCCCGGCGCGCCGCACCAGCTCGGTAAACACCGACTCAGCCATCGTCGAGCGGCAGATGTTCCCATAGCAGATAAACAGTACACGTTGCATAGAACGATACCTTTCATATAGAAGGCTGCTAAAGAGTCGAAGCCGGGCGCATGCCAAGTTTTATTTCTTGGCCAGTTTGAAGTAGCGCTCAAATATCAATTCGAAAACGTAATAGAACATCAATCGACTGTCGAGGTCCATGCTGCCCAAGCGGATTTCTTTTTGCACGGTGTAGATAGGGTAGTCGGCTAGTTTCGAGAGAGAATTTCGAGAAAAGCCGGTGAGCGTGACGACCTTGCATCCGCGCGTTTTGGCTATCGATGTGGCGTCAATAGACACCTGCGTCTCGCCGCTTACGGAAACGCTGAAGACCAGGTCGTTTTTGCCGAGGAGTTCTGCGTAATGCCTCATGACATGGCGTTCACTGAGCGTGTCGGTATTCTTGCCCATTATTTTGAGCTTTTCAGCCATCTCGAGGCACGGGTACTTCGAAAAGCCCGAGCAGAAGAACACAATATGCGAGGCGTCCTGGATAAGACTCACGACCGAATCGATGACCCGGTCGTTAAGCAGATCTTTGGTCTGTACGAGCTGGGTATCAAGAGGAAGTGCCTCGATAGTGAATCGATTGCGGTCGAGCGAGGCGGAATACGATTGTTTGAGCTCTGTAAACCCCGAGAAGCCAAGCTTGTGGGCAAGCCTGACGATTGTATTGGGAGCGACGAAGAACCGTTCAGCAACGCTCTTAAGCGTGACATCGTCAATATCATCACGCAGCTCGATGATGTAGCGCATAATCTCGCCTTCGAGATCGTTGAGCTTGCTCTCGCCAGCTCGCACATGATCATAAAAAGATTCTTGATCTTTCATAAGATGTTTCAGCCCCTCGCACCTCGCCGTATATATGGTACCGCTTTGTGTAGCCAGGTGAGAAATCGGTAATCGGTCAAGATTGCCTATTGCCCATGAGCTGGGCAAACGCGTGTGTCTGCCTACACATATCTGTGTCGCGAGCGAAATCATGTGTCCCCGTTTCGCATTGGCCCAGACGGGGACTCTCAAATGACCTTATGTCGCAAAATATCAATCGAAACGAAGCAAGCCGAGGACAACCGCGGAGCCCAAGGTCTTCGAGAACACCGATCAGCCAACCCTGGAGGGACGGAACATGAAGGATAAGCTCAATATTGTGATCGTTGGCGGCGGCTCCACGTGGTGCCCTGGCATTCTTAAAGCCCTGACCAAGCACATGGACATTCTGCCGCTGAACCGCGTGATGCTCTATGACATCGATGCCGAGCGTCAGCGTCCGATTGGCGAGTTTGGCAAGATCCTCTTCGCCGAGGAGGAGCCCGGTGTGGAGTTTGGTTACACCACCGATAAGGACGAGGCTTACACCGACGTCGACTTTGTGCTCTGCCAGATTCGTACCGGCGGCTACGAGATGCGTAGCAAGGACGAGAAGATTCCGCTGCATATGGGAATCATCGGCCAGGAAACGGTGGGCCCTGGCGGCATGGCTTACGGTATGCGCTCCATGCATGACATGGTTGAGATCGTCAACGACGTTCGCGCTCATAGCCCGGAGGCGTGGATTATCAACTACACCAACCCGGCTGCTATTGTGGCATATGGTCTCGAGCGCGTCCTGCCCGATGAGCATCGCGTCCTCAACATCTGCGACCAGCCCGTCAACCTCATGCGCTCTTACGGTCGCCTGCTCGGTCGCGATATGAGCAAGACGGAGCCCGTGTACTTTGGTCTCAATCACTTCGGTTGGTTCAAGCACATCTACGATGAAGAGGGCCATGACCTCGTCCCGCAGATTAAGGAGTACACGGAGAAGAACGGCTTCCTTCCTGCCGATGCCGAGCAGCGTGACCAGTCCTGGCTCGACACCTACGCCATGGTCAAGGACATGCTCGAGGACTTCCCCGACTATCTGCCCAACACTTATCTGCAGTACTATCTGTATCCCGAGTACAAGGTCGCTCACCTCGACCCCGACTACACTCGTTCCGACGAGGTCATCAACGGTCGTGAGAAGCGCGTGTTCGCCGAGTGCGAGCGTGTTGCCAAGGTCGGCACCGCAAAGAACTCCTCGGTTGTGCAGAACGATGCTCATGGCGATATGATCGTGGAAATCACCTCGGCCATTTATCGCAACACCAACAAGACCTTCATTGTCATCGTGCCCAACAACGGCATTATCGAGGGTATGCCCGATGACGCCATGGTCGAGGTCGCAGCAAGCGTGGGCGCCAATGGCCCGCAGCCCTATGCTGTTGGCAAGATCGGCACCTTCTATCGCGGCCTTATGGAGAACCAGTACGCCTATGAGCGCCTGACTGTTGAGGCTTGGATGGAGGGTTCCTACGAGAAGGCCCTGCAGGCACTCACGCTTAATCGTCTGGTCGGTGACGCAAAGAAGGCGCGTAAGGTGCTCGATAAGCTCATCGAGGCCAATAAGGATTACTGGCCGGAGCTTAAGTAACTAGTTCCATAGCGCTTGACAACTGTTATGGGGCGTGTGGGTTGTAGAACTGCACGCCCCGTTTCTTTAAGAGGGGTATCCCATGAACAAAGATGAGCTGCTGGCAAAGTTCCAGCGCCTGGGCAAAGTCCTCATGACGCCTGTCCTGATCCTGCCAATCGCCGGCATCCTTCAGGGCTTTGGTAATGCCTTTACCAGCCCCACCCTTACGGCAGCTGTTCCCTGGCTTGCTGCTCCGGGCTTTGCGATTTTCTTTTCGATTCTTAAGGCCGCAGCCGGCATCGTTATGAACAACATCCCGGTTATCTTCTCGATTTGTCTCGCCTATGGCTTCGCCAAGTCCGAGAAGGCTACCGCGGCGCTTTGTGGCTTTTTGGGCTACATGTGCATGAACTCCGTGATGGGCACGTTCCTTACGGCGACTGGCGTTATCGATCCCGCGAATCTTACGACGGGCCAGAGCACGATCCTCGGTATCACCACGCTCGACACTGGCGTTATCGGTGGTCTTCTGGTGGGTGCAATCGTCGCGTGGCTGCATAACCGCTACTACAAGATTGAGCTGCCTGCCGTGTTCTCCATCTTCAACGGCACGCGCTTTATCCCGGCGGTGACGCTGCTCTCATGCAGCATCCTCGCATTGGTCATGTCCTTTGTTTTCCCGTTTATTCAGAACGCTCTCGGCGCACTGTCCGAGTTCATCAAGACTACGGGTGCCTTTGGTGCATTTGTCTACGGCGCCGGCGAGCGCATGCTCCTGCCCTTTGGCCTGCATCACTTTGTCTATTTGCCGTTCTTCTTCACGTCGCTCGGTGGCGTCGAGACCATCGACGGCCAGACTGTTCAGGGCGCTATCAATATCTACAACGCGATCCTGGGCTCTCCCAGCACGCCGTTTAACATCGAGGTCAGCCGTTTTGTCATGAACGGTAAGGTTATCTTCGCCATGTTCGGCTTGCCCGGCGCTGCACTCGCCTTCTACAAGACGGCGCTTCCCAAGAACAAGAAGAAGACCGCAGCGCTCATGATCGCCATCGTGGTGCCTTGCATCCTCTCCGGCATTACCGAGCCGCTCGAGTACTCCTTCCTGTTTATCGCGCCCATCCTCTACGTGTTCCACGCTCTCATGGCTGGTCTTGCCTATGCGCTGACCTATATCCTGCAGTTCAACGTGGCCGGTTCCGCGTCCTTCGGCGGCCCGCTCCTGTCGCTTATCTTTAATGGCATCATGGGCGCCGCAAAGGGTTCCAACTGGCAGGTTATCCTGTTCCTCGGCCCCATCTACTTCGTGGTGTACTACTTCGTCTTCAAGTTCATCATTCTTAAGAAGGGCCTTAAGACCCCCGGCCGCGAGGAAGAGTCTGACGATGAGGCCGAAAAGGCTCCCAAGACCGTGATCAGCGACCTCATTCCCGCCATCGTTGAGGCGGTGGGCGGCGACAACAATATTAAGTCTGTCGAGGCCTGCTTCACCCGTCTGCGCATCCAGCTCAATGACTGTGACAAGGTGGTTGATGACGCCGAGTTTACCGAAAAGCTCGAAGCGCGTGGCATCGTGCATGTTAACGGCGGCGTGCAGATTGTCTACGGTAATATGGCTTCTAACTACGCAACCCAGATGCGCGAGCTGCTGGGCATGGAATAAACGACTCACATATCTATAAAATCCGGTGTAGAAGGCGGCGGCAGACAATGCGTCTGTCGCCGCCTTTGAGTTACCCCACGCGCATTTCGTGTACTTCGGATACACGAAATCGTAGAAAAGCGTGTATCTGAAGTACACGAAATTGCACTGCTGAAGCTTCCGGGCGGATAAACACTACTTGTATGGGACGGTTTTCACCGGTTGCTCGCCACCTTGGGCTATGTTCGCCCCTATGCCTGCATCCGGGGCTGTGTTGATTGACGGCGGCGCTCCCAGCGAGCCAACTTAATCGTCACCAGTGTGAGGGCCCAGGCCACAAGCGAGAACGCGGCACCAACCGCGCCTACGTACGCAATGCCAACGCTGCTTACCACGGCGCCGCCCACTGCGGTGCCAAACGAAATGCCGACGTTAAACGCCATGGGCTCAACCGAACTTGCGAGTACCATCGACTTGGGATGGCGGTTACGTGCCACGTCCATAAAGTGCGTGATGCACGACACCGAGAACAGGTACATGAGCAGCGCCAAGCTAAAGACAAAGACCAGCGCGAGCGGCATGGTGCCGCCCACAGCAAACAGCCCGAGTAACGCCGCAGCCTGCAGCACAAACGTCACAAGCAGCGCCTTCATGCCAAAGCGCGCATCGATCCATCCGCCCAAGATGTTCGAGATCAGGCAGAACACACCATAGGCCATAAGCGTGGTACTGGCTTCGACCGTGCCCATACCCAGCACCTGCTCAAGATAAGGCGTCACGTAGCCGTAGAAAACGTAGACTGACCCCACGCCAAACAAAAAGATGAGCATGCCGGTGATGATGCTCGGCTCGCGTAGCAGACCCGCCTGCTCGCGAAAGGTGGCAGGCTCGTCGGTTTGCCCAGCGCGCGGCATAAACGCCACGAGCGCTCCGCAGATCAGAACGGCAAAGGTCAGCGTGCCGTACATGGCCACGTGCCAATCGAGCGTGTCGGCCACAAACTTGCCGATCGAAGTGACAAAGACCATTGCCACGGAAAACGCACCATATACCACCGAGATGGCAAGCGAAGTTTGCTGCGGGGACAGCAGCTCGGGGATGTACGTCACACCCACGGCGAGCAGTGCGCCCGAGACGGAGCCCAAGATGATGCGCGAGGCGAACAACACCTGGAAGTTGGGCGCCAACGCCATGACAAGATTGCCCAGCACAAAGACGATGCTGTAGCACACGAGCAGCTGGTAGCGGCGGAAGCGTCCCGTGCTGAGCGCAAGCACCGGTGTGGCGATAGCGTAGACGAGCGCAAACACGCTAATAAGTTGGCCCGCAGTGGCAAGCGATATGCCGAGTTCCGTCGCCAAGTCGCTTTCGATGCCGATGACCACGAACTCGGAGCAGCCGAGCGAGAATCCCAACAGCATGAGCAGCGCCAGGCAAAGATTGGTGCGCGCGGGGGAGAGCGCGGCGGCGGTTGACTTGCTTTTAGGCGTGGTTGCGGCGGTCAAGGTTGTCACTCCAATGTCGCATGAATAAGCGGGATTCAATCCCTGCAACTCTAACAGAATGTGACAAAGAGACAGTCCCTTTGTCACATTGCGCTGCCAGCCAGTCGCCCAAACCATCACAACATTCGGCAAAAATCTCGAAATCGAGGAAAAGCGTCGAATGTTGTGACGGTTTTCCTGTCTGTGCCGACGAGCTCCAGCGTCGTCTGGGGGTATAAAACTAGCGAGTGTTTATTTGCGAGGCCTAAGGGGCGCCCCGTATGGATATCGATAACTTTGAATGGTGGTATAGCGAGGGTGAAGCTCCGGACGAGGAGTGGGACGAGCCCACGCTGCGTGACGTGTCGGGCGACGAGGACGAGACCGGCGACGACGTCGCCGCCGGCTCGGACGTCGCCCTCGACCCTGTCGAGCCCCTGACCTTCGAACAAGCTTGGGCCCAGGCCGAGGCAGACGAGGCCAAAGCCGACGCTACGGCCACGCTCGGCGAGCCAGCCGACATGTCCATCTCGCCGGCAAAGATCCCGCAGCCGCGTCACACCATCGACCCCGACAGCACGGCATCCTTCAGTATTCTCGACGTGCCCTCGCAGGGCGCTCAGGCGCCCGCACCCACACGTCGCCCCAATCTGTCTCGCGAGGAAGATGCAGGACGTCGCTCGCCGCTCGGCCCCATCCTCATCGCCTTCATGGCCGGCGTTATCGCCTGCTCGGCAATCGGTAGCGTTTGGAGCCATGTCGAGCGGCAGCGTCAAGACGCCGCCAAGGTCGAGATGTCTGTCGAGCAATCGCTCAGCCGCACGCGCTCGGTGCATGTGTCGGTCGAGGTTAAGGACGGCGCGACGTGGGATACCGCGCGCGGCGATAGCCAGATGCTCGTCCATATCGTGGGCCGCACGCTCAAGGGACAAACAATCGACGAGTATCAATACGTCAATTCCGAAGGTGACGGCATCGAGCTCAAGCCCGGCGACTACGAGCTCACGGTGGATGAGCCGCCCGTCGCCACCGACGGCACGCGTTACCGCGCCTCAAAGCGCATGGTTCCGGTGAGTTTTAATTCGCAAGCGCCCGACACGGTCGATAGCGCGCCGCAGGGCGGGTTTGACCTTTACGCTATTGCTCAATAACTGCGCCCGCCGCTCAACCCCGCCGCCAAGAGTGGGACAATATCCCTCGACACCGTTGTTCACTATTGGAGGAAGTAGCATGTCCACCGTCACTACCATCAAGCGCGGCGGCCTTACCGCGGCCATCGATTCCATGGGCGCCCAGCTCACGAGCCTTGCCCTCAACGGCAATGAGTATCTGTGGCAGGGAGACCCGGCCTTTTGGGGCAAGCACGCGCCTATCCTGTTCCCCATCGTGGGATCGCTGCGCAACAATACGGCGACGTCTGCGGCCGGCACCTGCGAGATGGCGCGCCACGGCATCGCACGCATTGTCGAGCACAAGATCGTCGAGGTGTCGGAGGATGGTTCGTCCGTTACCTACGAGCTCACCGACACGCCCGAGTCGCTCAAGGCGTTCCCGTTCCACTTTAAGCTCAACATGACCTATTCCCTGACTGGCGACGCCACCCTCACGCAGACCTTTGCCGTCACCAACACCGGCGACGCGGACCTGCCGTTCTCGGTGGGCGGCCACCCCGCATTTAACGTGCCCGCCCCTGGTGCCGAGGACGAGGCATTCGAGGATTACGAGCTGGCGTTTACCGAGGCTTGGACCAACGAGGCTCCCATCATCACGCCCGACGGTCTTATGACGTTCGAGGGTAGCTACAAGGCTCCCGATAACTCGGACGTGCTGCCCATCACGCACCGCAGCTTCGATAACGATGCCATCATGTTCACCGATGTCCCGGGCTCCACGCTCACACTGCGCGGCCGCAAGTCGGGCCACGGCGTCAAGATCGACTTTGAGGGCTTTAAGTACATTGGCGTGTGGTCTGCCGCCAATGACGCCCCGTTTGTGGCGCTCGAGCCCTGGACCGGTCATACCACCATGGACACCGAGGACGATGTCTTTGAGCACAAGGTCAACACCATCACCTTGGCTCCCGGCGCTACCGATAAACGTAGCTTTAGCGTCACCCTGCTCTAGAGGTTCCGCCGTTCTGACGAACGGCGGGCCGGTCGACGCTGCGCGCCACCCAAAGCGACAATTTGTCATTCAAAAGGCACGGCATGACCAGAAGGTCTATGCCGTGCCTTTTTCATGCCAACTTGTTCGCTCTGGGCGGCGCTCGCTGGCATTGCCAAAACATCGGCGTCCCCAATGATTACCGTGTGTCTATTAATTTTTCGAGCTTGTGCTGCGCTGCTGGTCGCTGGCGTATATCCTGTTAAGTCGTCAGCATACGATTCAACAGGGAAGGCAGATTATGCATTCTCCCCAACAGTGCGATGCGCAGCGCCAGCCGGTATGCAGCCGTCGCATCTTTTTGGGTAGCGCCCTCGCTGCGAGTGCTACCGTCGTTGCCGGTGCGCTCGCCGGCTGTCAGCGCCCGTCTACGCTCAAGGTGGTTCAGCCCACGACGGGCGGCGGTCGCGACGACCTGTCCGATTCCGTGATCGGCAAGGATAAGATCCGCATCGGTATGGAGGCGGCCTACGCCCCGTACAACTGGCAGGTTTCCGAAGCCAGTGAGTACACCATCCCCATCGATAACGTGCAGGGCGCCTATGCCGATGGCTACGACGTGCAGATCGCCAAGATCGTCTGCAAGGCTCTCGGTGGCGAGCCCGTTGCCGTCAAGCAGAGCTTCTCGGGCCTTATCGATTCGCTCAACAACGGCCAGATCGACCTCATCATCGCCGGCATGAGTGCCACGCCCGAGCGCGAGGAGTCCGTCGGCTTCTCCGACCCGTACTTTATCGGCTACTTTGGCCTGTTCGTAAAAGAGGGCTCGCCTTACCAGAACGCCACCAAGCTCAGCGACTTCAGTGGTGCTACGGTCCTCGGCCAAAAGGACACCATGCTCGATACCGTTATCGACGAGATCCCGGGCGTTGTGCACAAAAACCCGGTCGACTCCGTCCCCACGGTGTTTTCGAACCTGCTGCAGGGCACGTGCGACGCCGTGACCTACAACACCGAGAATGAGAAGGGCTATATGGCCCAAAACCCGGGTATCGTGCCGATTCAATTTGCCGAGGGCGAGGGCTTTAAGCAGGAGGTTACGGCAAACGTCGGCTGCCGCAAGGGCTCGGACAAGCTGCTCAAGCTCATCGACAAGTCACTCAGGGGCATTAGCCAAGAGGAACGCGACCAAATGTGGGACGCGTGCCTCGATCGTCAGCCGGCATAGGGAGGCAGCATGAAAACCACCAATCGCCTGGCCTCCTTTATCAAGGCCGACCACCGTTATGTATACCTGGGCACGAGCGTTATCGCGGCGCTCGGCCTGGCGTTTAGCCAACGCAACCCCACGCCGCTGAGCTTCTTGGCGCCTACGGGCGCGTTCCAAGACTGCCTCTGGGCAATCCTTTGGGCCTGGCTCGTCGTATCGGCGGCGGCGCTGGTCACCAAGCTTATGCACTGGAGCGACTATCGCGAAACGTCGCCGTTCGCCTCCGAGCGTTGCCGCCGTGGCGCACGCCTAGGCAGCTATGTTGTGGTCGCCATCGCGGCGATCTTTTTCGTGGACCGCTGCGTCATGTCGTTTATCGACCTGGTACAGGTGAGCATCGTCTCGGATTCCAACCCTAGCGACTTTTTGTCGAGCCTGGTCTACATGACCTACAAGAGCGGTGACTTCTTCATCCGCGGCATCGAGATCACCATCGCACTTGCGACCTTCGGCACCGTCATCGCATTCTTCCTGGCGCTGCTCTTTGTGTTCTTGCGTATTCAGACCTTCGATCGCGTAGACAACGACCTGGTGCGCTTCTTTAAGGGTATCGGCCGCGGCTTTGCGACCATCTACTCCACCATCGTGCGCGGCACGCCCATGATGGTCCAGGGCCTGCTCATCTATTACGCGGGCTTCACCGTTTTGCGCGGCATGGGCTTCGAGACCGCCCAGGCCAACCAGATTTGGAGTACCTTCACCGCCGGCCTTGTCACCATCTCGCTCAACTCCACCGCCTACATGATGGAGGTCCTGCGCGGCGGCATCGAATCCATCGATCCCGGCCAGGCCGAGGCAGCGCGCTCGCTGGGTCTTTCGCAGTGGCAGGCTATGCGCAAGGTCGTGTTCCCCCAGGGCATTAAAAACGCTATTCCGGCACTCACCAACGAGCTCATCATCAACATCAAGGATTCGTCGGTGCTCTCGGTCATCGGCGTGTTCGACCTTATGTACGCTACTACCACGGTCGCCGGCGTGTACTACCGCCAGATGGAGGTCTACTGCGTGGCGCTCGTGGTCTACCTGATCCTGACGCTCGTGGCGAGCCGCCTGCTCGAAGCCTTTGGCAAAAAACTCGGTGCCGAGGCTCCGGCCACGCTGCCCAGCTCCAACTAGGCTCAAGACGAGGAGAATCATCATGGCAGATACCGCTACTACCGGCGTTGCGGCCGCCGCACAGACCAATGAGCCGCTCATCCGCGTCGAGGGCCTGCGCAAGAGCTTCGGCTCGCTCGAGGTGCTCAAAGGCATCGACCTGTCCGTTAACCCCGGCGAGGTCGTCACCATTATCGGCGCCTCGGGCTCGGGCAAGTCGACCTTCCTGCGCTGCCTCAATCTGCTCGAGACCCCGGACGCGGGCCACATCTGGTTCCACGGCCAGGACCTTACGGCCGAGCGCTGCAATATCAATAAACTCCGCGAGGACATCGGCATGGTGTTCCAGGGCTTTAACTTGTTCAACAACATGGATGTGCTCGACAACTGCACGCTCGCGCCCGTCACGCTCAAAAAGATGAGCAAGGCCGAGGCCGAGAAGGGCGCGATGGAGCACCTGACCAGCGTGGGACTCGAGAAGTTCGCGCACGCCGCCGTGGGCCGCCTGTCCGGCGGTCAAAAACAGCGCGTGGCCATCGCTCGTGCCCTGTGCATGAATCCGCAGATCATGCTGTTCGACGAGCCGACCTCCGCGCTCGACCCCGAGATCGTGGGAGAAGTGCTCGAGGTCATGCGCAAGCTCGCGGCCGACGGCATGACCATGGTCGTCGTCACGCACGAGATGGCCTTTGCCCGAACCGTGTCCGACCGCGTGGTCTTTATGGATAAGGGCGTGGTGCTCGAGGACGCCGCGCCGGCCGAGCTCTTCGGGAACCCCAAGCACCAACGTACCCGCGAGTTCCTCTCGCGCTATCTCGAGGACAAATAACCGACCGCAAACGCTTATGTGGCAGGGCCGCTCCGGTGGGGCGGCCCTCGTCATCACAATCGAAAGGATGTCATGGCCGAGGTTTGGCGCTTTTTTGCGCATGAGGATGATTTTGCCGATATAGACGAGGCTGGTGCGTGCGAGCGCCTGGGCCGTGTGCTGTCGTTTCCGACCATCTCGAGTATGGATGCCGAGGCGGTGGACTGGCGGCCGTTCGACGACCTGCGCGCGTATATGCAGCAGGCTTGGCCGCACGTATTTACGGCGGGTAAGGTCGAGCTTATCGACCATTCGATATTGGTGACGCTTGGCGGTTCCGACCCTGCCCTCAAGCCCATTATGCTCATGGGCCACATGGACGTGGTTCCCGTGGTACCCGGCACCGAGGCTGACTGGACGCATGCCCCCTTTAGCGGGCACGTGGACGACACCTACATCTGGGGCCGCGGCGCGATCGACATGAAGGACCAGGTCGCAGGCATTCTCGAGGCTGTCGAGTATGCGCTGGCGCACGGCTGGCAGCACGAGCGCACGCTGCTCCTGGCCTTTGGCCAGGACGAGGAGACGACGCAGTACGGTGCAGGCGCCATCGGCCGCGCGCTCGAGGAGCGCGGCATTGAGCTTGAGTACCTGATCGACGAGGGCGACTACCGCATCGTTCCGGCTGTCGAGTACGGTGCGGGCGAGGGCTGGCTTATGCATGCCGACCTCGCGGAGAAGGGCTATGCCGATATCGTGCTCAAGACGAAGAGTGAGGGCGGGCATTCCTCCAACCCCTACGGTGGCACATCGCTCGAGGTGCTCAGCCGTGCCATCACCGCAATCTGCGATATCGAGTGGCCGACGCGCGTGACCGACTTGCTTGCCGCCCAGCTCATCGAGTTAGGGCTCTACACGGCCGATGAAATTGCCGCCAACGGGGACGCCATTGTTCGCGATTGCCTTGCCAGCAAGAAGCTCTATCCGCTCGTGACCACCACCTGCGCGCCGACCCAGATCGAGGGTGGCAGCACCGGCGCCAACGTAATGCCGCAGGATATGTGGGCCAACATCAACTTCCGCATGCTCGAGGGCACGAGCGTGGCCGATGTCGTGGCCTGCTGCCGCGAGGCCGTTGCCACCGCTGGGCTCGCCGGCCGAGTCGAGGTCGAGCTGGGCCCCGGCAGCTCCGAGCCCTCGCCGTCCCCGCGCGTGGGCGGTCCGGGGCTCGAGGCCGTCCGCGCCATCGCCGCCCGCTATTTCCGTGATCCAAAGGGGACGGAGGAAAACGGACCGAGTGTGACGGGCGGGGCTCCTGTCAGCATCGTCCCCTCGACCGTGATCGGCGCGACCGACGCTGCCAACTATCAGCGCATTTGCCCTGAGTGCATTCGTTTCTCGGCCTTTGTGGTCGACGATGACGAGTGCGACCGCGGCGTCCACGGCACCAACGAGCGCATTACCCGCCGCGCCTACCTCCAGGGTGTCCGCTTCCTCATCGCCCTGCTCCACACGCTCTAGAATCCGACAAAGGGACTGTCCCTTTGTCGGATTCCGTGCGGGTTATATGCAGGTTTGCCTGCGCACGCTATCATATATGGGTTAGACCGCAACTATGTACCCCATACGCGAAGGGATGCGCATGTATCTGAAGATCGACATGTTCTAGCCGGGCTTACCCCCGCAGTGGCGCCATACGCCCCATCAATTCTGCCGATTTTCACCTTCACGCATATAAAGGAGTCCCGCCATGCGCGACAAGCTCGAAAAGATCATCAAGGCCTACGAGGAGCTCGAGAAGAAGCTTTCCGACCCGGCCGTCGCCTCCGATATCAAGGAGTTCACGCGCCTCAACAAGGAGTACGCGCACCAGTCCGACCTCATCGCCGCCTCGCGCGAGTACATCGGTGCGCTCGATGACATCGAGGCTGCCAAGGAAATGCTCCACGATACTACCGATGTCGATGAGAAGGAGATGCTCCAGATGGACATCTCCGAAAACGAGGCCAAGCTTCCCCAGCTCGAGGAAGACATTAAGTACATGCTCATCCCGAGCGACCCCAACGACGACAAGAACACCATCGTCGAGATTCGTTCCGCCGCCGGTGGCGATGAGGCAGCCATCTTTGCCGGCGACCTGTACAAGATGTATCAGCGTTTCTGCGAGTCGCGCGGTTGGAAGACCACCGTGCTCGACTCCAGCCCCAGCGAGGCCGGCGGCTTTAAGTCCATTGAGTTCAAGGTCGAGGGCGACCGCGTCTACTCCGTCATGAAGTTCGAGTCCGGCGTGCACCGCGTCCAGCGCGTCCCCAAGACCGAGTCCCAGGGCCGCATTCAGACCTCCACGGCTACCGTCGCCGTACTTCCCGAGGCCGAGGAAATCGACGTCCAGATCAACCAGTCCGACCTGCGCATCGACACCTACTGCGCCTCCGGCCCTGGCGGTCAGTGCGTTAACACCACGTACTCCGCCGTGCGCATCACCCACCTGCCCACCAACACCGTGGTGCAGTCGCAGGAACAGCGCTCCCAGATTCAGAACCGCGAAGTCTGCATGCAGATGCTGCGCGCCCGTCTGTACGAGATGGAGCTCGAGAAGCAGCAGGCAGAGCTCGGTGCCGAGCGCCAAAGTCAGATCGGCCACGGCAACCGTTCAGAGAAGATCCGTACCTACAACCAGCCTCAGGACCGCGTGACCGATCACCGCATCGGCTTCAACTCCACCTACAACGGAGTCCTCCTGGGCGACCAACTCGGCACCGTCATCGAGGCGCTCGCCGCCGCCGAGCGAGCCGAGAAGCTGGCGCAGGCCGTGTAGTAGGTTCCGCCGTTCTACCGAACGGCGGACCGGCCGACGCTGCGCGGGCCGCATTTGGACAATCTGACGTTCAACTTCAAGGGCGCGACCAGAAGGTCAGCGCCCTTTCGTTTCACGTCACCTTGTCTCAAATGCGACCCGCTCGCTGTCCGTCCTCTACCTGCGGCGCTGCCTTGCTCCGGATGCGGTATGCTCAACCTGCGGCGCCTTAGAGGTAGTCATTGGGGACGTTCTTAAATGACTAGGTTGGGCACATTGCTTTGAGATGTTATTCAATCGGCTTTGATGGCCATGAAGCCGGCTACCTGCTCAAAGAAATTAGCGGCATTTATCTGCTATTGAAAATAATGCTCGAAAAATCGTTCAAGAAGTCGCGGGGTGATTTTTACCGCGTCGCGCGTCAAGTGATTTGGCAAGTTCTTGGTTAGATATTGGTCAGTTTTGGGGCAACTTTGCCAAAAGCTTGACGGATGCAGATTTAGACGTCGATGAATGAACATTTCAGGCAGGTTCCAAGCAAAAATCTGGGCTGATTCTCGATAATCGTCTTCAATCGTCCCTTGCCAAGCGCTGGCCTCGCGTACAATCTGCTCCGACATTCGCGCGCCGTCCGGCGCTTAAGAGGGGAGGGCCCCATGGCAAACGAGATTTGGACCATCAAGCGTTGTCTCGAGTGGACCAAGGAGTACCTGGCCGAGCGCGGTGAGGAACACCCCCGTCTTTCTGCCGAATGGCTGCTCTGCGCTGCCACGGGCTTGGCGCGCATCGACTTATATATGCGTATGGACGAGACGCTCGATGCGGCGCAGCTCGAGACCATGCACGCGGCGGTCGTCCGTCGCGCGAAGGGCGAGCCGCTGCAGTACATTACCGGTAGCACGCAGTTTCGCATGATCGACGTCGCGTGCGCCCCCGGCGTGCTCATCCCGCGCCCCGAGACCGAGATGCTCGTCGAAGAAGTCCTGAACTATCTGGATGCCGAGGTGCTGAGCCCTGAGGCCGCCGCCCGCCAGCGCGTGGAGCTGCCTTGGAACGATGAGGTCGAGCAGGCTCGCAAAGCCGAGGCGGCGCTGGCCGACGAACGCGCGACCGCCGAGCGCCGTGCCGCCATCCTGACGGCGGCCGATGAGGCTGCGCTGGGTAGCGACGTGCTCGGTAGCCGCGCCTATGCCGAGGAGCTTGCCGATCGCGAGGCCGAGGAAGCCGCCGCGCAGGCGGCAGAAGTAGAGGCCATGGAAACCCCCGAGCCCGAGCTCGACGAATACGGCATAGCCATTGAGGGCAACGACCAACAGACGACTCCCGCGCAAGATGCCGCCGCGCCCGCTCCGGTCGAGCCCCGCACTGCCCGCGTTCTCGAGGTCGGCTGCGGCACGGGCTGCATCTCGCTTTCCCTTGCCTGGGAGCGCCGCGGGCATGTCGTCTGCACCGCTACCGATATCGAGCCGCGTGCCATCGACCTGGCCACCAAAAACCGTGACGCGCTCGGGCTTACGTCCGATGAGGTCGCCTTCAGCCTCACAAACCTGGTGAGCTCTATCCCCCGCGAGGAATGGGGCACCTTCGACGTGCTCGTCTCCAACCCGCCCTACATTCCGACTGACGTCATGCGCTCGCTACCGCACGAGGTCAAGGACTTCGAGCCCGATTTGGCGCTCGAGGGCGGTGCCGACGGCCTCGATATCTTCCGCCGCCTGCTCAATGCGGCGCCCTATATGCTGCGCGCCGGCGGCCTGTTTGCCTGCGAGCTCTACGAGGGCGCCCTCGACGCCGCCGCCGAGCTCTGCCGCCAGGCGGGTCTCTCGGACGTGCGCATCGTCCGCGACCTCACCGATCGTCCCCGCATCGTCCGAGCCATCGTCACCGAGCCCAAACAGCGCCAGTAATATTTATTAACTGGTTAGCAAAAATTATAAATTAGTTTATAATTAGGACGGCTGAAAGAGGTCGGCCCATGCAACCTCCTACCTTTCGGGAAATCATTGCCCTACTCAAGCACGATGGATTCGTGGAGGTCGCGCAAGTCGGTAGTCATGCTAAGCATGTTTCTGGTGACCGTGTTGTCACCGCGAACGGCTCTGGTGGTGATCGACCAAAGAAGGGCACGTGGGCAAGTATTCGTCGCCAAGCTGGATGGTAGCTGGAGGCAAAATGAGGCAGCGATTTACCTATGACTGCGTTCTCATAAAAGAAGACGACGGTTACTGCGCTAGCTTCCCGCAGATTCCTGGCGCCTTTGCCGATGGCGACACGCGCGAAGAAGCGATTGCCCATGCCACCGAGGCACTGATGGCGTTTTTGGCCGACGACCTCAACAACGGTTTGACTCCGGCAGGGTACGAACGCTCGGCCGAGGTCGTGGCCCTTTCAGTCGAAATCGACCACGATGACGCTCGGGAAGCGGCGTGCCGAACATTTAAAGACGCAGCGCTGGACCTCAAAGTCTCCGCTTCGCGGATTACCGCGCTGGTCAAAGCAGGAAAGCTCGATGTTGAACTCGTCGACGGCCGTCGGATGATAACGATAGACAGCATCGAGCGCTACGCCGCCCAAGAACGCCACGCCGGCAGGCCAAAGAAGTTCGTCGCAGTCCAATAACCCCTTCACTTTCACCGACTACTAGAGCCGCTCACCAAACCAACATGCGCTCTGGGCAAATAGGTTGAACGTTTCGTGCGAGAATGCCCCTCAGTAAACAAACTTTCACCAGAGCGTAAGGGGCTGGCATACACATGCAGACGGTCTATCGGGTATTCGAGGGAGCGCGTGAGCCGCATCGGCTCGCCGTCGAGCGTACGGCCGAGGTGCTCGGCTGTGGCGGCTTGGCCCTGATCCCGACCGAGACCGTCTATGGTGTCGCCGTGGCAGTCAACGCCTTCTCGGACGCCGTGCCCCAAGATACAAGCGAATTCCCATCGTGGCCGCGCGATCCGCAGACTGCCGTCAATGGCGCCGCAGTGCCCGCACTCGGCACCGGTTACCGTCGCATCTTTACCCTCAAGCAGCGCGAGCTTACCCAAACGGTCGCCTGGCTGGTCGGTGATGCCGGGGCCCTCGACCGCTACGGCGTGGATATTCCGGAAGAGGCCCGCGCGCTTGCTCGAAGATGCTGGCCGGGCGCCCTGACTATCGTGGTCAAGGCGGCGCCCTGCGTGCCGACCTTTATGCGCGCCGCCGACGATACGGTGGCCCTTCGCGCGTCGGCCTCGCCCGTGGTGCAGGCGCTCATCCGTACTTGTGGCAGTCCGCTTGCCTGCACCAGCGCCAACACGCACGGCGCGCCCGCGCCGGCAAGCTTTGCCGCCGTTGAGGACCGTATTCTGGAGGGGGTCGATGTGGCCGTCGACGCGGGCGAGACGCCGTGCCGCGATGCTTCGACCATCGTGACGTTTAAGCATGGCGAGCTCCAGATCCTGCGCCAAGGCGCACTTCCCGCATCAGAGATCGAGCGGGTCCTGTCCGACCCGATGCAATAGAAAGGTGTAAGCGATGTCGTTGAATCTAGGTAGCCTGGGTATGGAAGACGCCTCGTTTAGCTTTGGCGGTTCCTACATCATGGCGCTCGACTGCGGCACCACCTCGGTACTCGCGACCATCGTCGACGAGTACGGCTGCATCGTCGCCCAGGCGCGTCGTAGCGTCAAAACCAGCTTCCCGTGCCCCGGCTGGGTGGAGCAGGATCCCACGGAGGTGCTTGCCAGCCAGATCGGCGTGATGATGGAGGTCCAGTTTAAGAGCGGCATCCATTCCGATCGCATCGCCGCCATCGGTATCTCCAACCAGCGCGAGACCACGGTGGTGTGGGACCGCATAAGCGGCCAACCCATCTATAACGCCATCGTGTGGCAATGCCGTCGCACCGCCTCGACAATCGATAAACTGGCCGAGCAGGGCTGCGAGGAGCTGGTGCGTTCCCGCACCGGCCTTACGCTCGACCCGTATTTCTCGGCCTCCAAGGTGCAGTGGATTCTCGACAACGTTGACGGCGCACGCGAGAGCGCGGCGGCGGGCGACCTCATGTTTGGCACCATCGATACCTGGCTCATCTATAACCTCACCGGCGGCCAAACCTTTGCCACCGACTACACCAATGCCAGCCGCACAGCGCTCTTCAATATTCATACGCTGGACTGGGACGATGACCTGCTGGCGCTCTTCGACATCCCGCGTGCCATGATGCCCGAGGTCCGTTGGAGCGCCGGTGACTACGGCCGCGTCGCGAGCGACATCATGACCAACATGCCGCCCATCATGGGTGTGGCGGGCGACCAGCAGGCGTCGCTGTTCGGTCACTGCTGCTTCCATCCCGGCCAGACCAAAAACACCTATGGCACGGGCTGCTTTATGCTCATGAACACCGGCGACGAGATCGTCGAATCCAAGAATGGCCTGGTCTCCACCATCGGTATCGCTGCGAACGGCAAGGTCAGCTATGCGCTCGAGGGCTCTATTTTTGCCGCCGGCTCAACGATGAACTGGCTGCGCGACAACATGGGCGTTATCTCCAACGTATCCGAATCGGCACAGCTCGCCTCCTCGATCGGCGATAACGAGGGATGCTACTTTGTCCCCGCTTTTGCGGGCTTAGGTGCACCTTGGTGGGACGCGCACGCCCGCGGCATCGTATGCGGTCTGACTGGAGCTTCGACTCGAGCGACCATCGTGCGCGCCGCTTGCGAGTCCATGGCCTATCAGAGCTATGACGTGCTGCGTGCCATGGAGCAGGATGTGGGTCTTTCGATCGAGCGCCTGTCCGTCGATGGCGGCGCCTCGCGCAACGAGTTCATTATGCAGTTCCAGGCAGACTTGTTGGATATCCCCGTGCTGCAATGTGAGTCGGTGGAGACAACGGCGATCGGTGCCGCGTATCTGGCAGGCCTCGCGGTTGGGTATTGGGAGGATCTGGAGGAGCTGGAGCAAAACGCCCAGATCGTTAAGACGTTCCACCCCCATATGTCTGTTGAGCGTCGCGAGCGCAACCTGGACGGTTGGCACGATGCGGTCAAGCGTTCGCTCAGCACCGCTCAGTAGGGTTGTGACGGAGCGTTCGATACAACAAATCGCTAAACTTATGCATGGCGGGCGGCGGCAACATCGCTGTGCGCCATGTCAGCAAGGTCGTTTTGCGGCCGCAACGAAAGGGGCAATCAACCCATGACCGTTACCTACGATGCGTCCCGCGTGACGCTTGTCGACCATCCGCTCGTCCAGCACAAGTTGTCGATCCTGCGCGATAAGTCGACCGGCACCAACCAGTTCCGCCAGCTCGTACGCGAGCTCGCGCTCTTTGACGGCTACGAGGCCATGCGCGACCTGCCCATGGAGGATGTCGAAGTCGAGACTCCCATCACCACTGCCACGTTTAAGCAGCTTGCCGGCAAGAAGCTCGCCATCGTCCCCATTCTGCGCGCGGGCCTTGGCATGGTCGACGGCATCCTCGACCTGGTGCCCTCTGCCCGCGTGGGCCACATTGGCATGGAGCGCGACGAGGTCACCCACGAGCCGCATGAGTATTACTGCAAGATGCCCAAGGATATCGACCAGCGTATCTGCCTGGTCGTCGATCCCATGCTCGCCACGGGCGGTTCTGCCGAGATGGCTATCGGCTATCTGCGCGAGCGCGGTGTCAAGGACATCCGCATGCTGTGCATCGTCGCGGCCCCCGAGGGCCTCAAGTCGCTGACCGAGAAAGACCCCGACGTGCATATCTATACCTGCGCCATCGACGACCACCTCAACGAGGCCGCCTACATCGTCCCCGGCTTGGGCGATGCCGGCGACCGCATCTACGGCACGCTGTAGCCGTCGGGCCTTGTCGGCTACGGTCACAAATACGAAGAAATGGTGCGCGCGGACAAATAAAAGGCGACCGCGCTCGCCCCTGTTAACGGACGTTTTGCCCTGCAGGGTACGGAAAAACGTATTACCGTACCTGCGGCATAAAGAAGGTCTTAAGAAAACGAACAGGTGCGTATTAACCGATGCTTTTTCGGTTGTACTTTAGCGATTGGCTCGTACAATAGTCACCAATGTTTGGCGGGAACTGTTCTGGGAAGCGTTAATAAAGGAAAGTGAGGACGCCAGTGTTTCAGGTAGCCGATCTGCTCGCTATCGTTGCAGGCGCCATCGCGGGCGCAATCGCCTTTCTTCCCTTTGTTTTTACGCTCAAGCCGGTTCTTGACGATAAGCAGAATGCGGACATGCTCAAGGGCATGGTGAGTCTGGCGGTCTCGGCGGTCGCCCTGCTCGTCTTTACCTTGGTTGTGTTTGCGTTGTTCGGAGAGGCATTTCGCATGTTCCTCCTGGGCGAGGCGATCGGCTTCGTGGTCTTTATGGCCGCCTGCACGGTTCGCGTCGCCAAGGCGCTGCGAGATCCTCATGAGGTCGAAAGGTAAGTCGTGGAAATTTTTGAAAAGCTGCCTGATGAGATTAATCATCTGGTCAGCGAGTTCAGCTCCACCCCCGTCGTGGGCGATCTGAGCTGCGGCATCACGCAGTACTCGTTTTGGCTGATCGTCTCCACGATCGTGCTCCTGATCGTCCTGGCCGTGTTCAAGAAGAAGCAGACCCTGGTTCCCAAGGGCTTCTTCGTCAACGGTTTCGAGTACATCATCGAGTACGTCGAGAACGATATCGGCAAGGGCGTCGTGGGTGAGAACTGGAAGAAGCACTTCCCGTTCCTGTGCTCGCTTTTCCTGTTCATCCTGATCAACAACATGATCGGCCTGATCCCGGGAATGAAGCCCGGCACCGGCGCAATCGGCTCCACCGCCGCGCTCGCCATCTTCGCCTTCGTGTACTTCATCTACTACGGATGCAAGGCTCACGGCGTGATCGGCTACATCAAGAGCCTCGCCCCGCAGGGCGTGAGCTTCCCGATGAACGTGCTCGTGTGGGTCGTCGAGCTTTTCTCGACCTTCCTGCGCCTCATCACGCTCGCCGTCCGTCTGTTCTGCAACATGTTCGCAGGACACGTGGTCATGGGCTCGTTCGCCATCATGGCGAGCATGTTCATGCAGCCGCTGCTTCAGCAGGTTTCCGCGGCCCACGCCGTCGGCGCCCTGCCTTCGCTGGCCTGGCTTGCCATCCTCATCCTGATCTATGCGATCGAGCTTGTGGTCGGCGCCATCCAGGCTTACGTCTTCACGGTCCTTACCGCCGTGTATGTCTCCGAGGCAGAGGAGGTCGCGGAGGAGGAGTAGTCTTCCGTTCGCGCCTTAAAGGTAAGGCAATTCGTTAAACCGCTGGTGCCCGTACCCATGGAGCCCGGCAGTTATAAATAAGGTTATCCTGCGTGAAATAAGACACGCACGACAAAGGAGGAATCGTGGGAGTTATCGGTTACGGTCTCGGTGTTATCGGCGCTGGTCTTGCTATCGGCCTGTCTGCTCTGGGTGCTACGGGTGCTATGGCCCGTCAGCCTGAGGTCCAGGGCCGCGTGTTCACCGTCTTCATCATGGGCTCCGCCTTCGGCGAGGCTCTGGCTCTGATCGGCTTCGTTGTCGCGCTGATCGTTAAATAGCACGGAGCGTCAAGTATGAATCTTTCATCCCAGAAGAGCGCGATCGCACTCTCCGCGTCCGCGGCCGCGCTGCTCATGCCGGTTTCCGCGTTCGCCGAGGACGGCGCTGCCGGTGCGGACATCCTCATCCCTAAGATGGCGGAGTTCATCCCGGCGCTTATCGCCTTCCTGATCATCTGGATCGTGCTGGCCAAGGTCGCCCTGCCGGGCATCATGAAAACCATGGAAGAGCGCGGCAAGAAGATCGAGGAGAGCCTCGACGAGGCCGAGAAGACCAAGCAGGAGGCTATCGCCAAGCGCGCTGAGTCCGACTCGATCGTCACCGACGCCCGTCGTCAGGCTGCCGACATCGTTCTCGAGGCCCGTAAGGACGCCGAGTCCGAGCGCGCCCGTATCATCGAGGCTGCTCACAAGGAGGCCGAGGAGATTATCGCCAAGGCCCACACGACCGTCGAGGACGAGCGCAAGTCCATCTACGCCGGTGCCGCGAGCTCTATCGCCGACCTGTCCGTTGCCGTCGCCACCAAGATCGTGGGCGAGGCACTCGAGGACGATGTCGAGCAGAAGAAGCTCATCGAGCGCTACATCCAGGAAGCAGGTAGCCTGAATGCCGACTAGCCGCTATCAGGACAAGGTGCTCGAGACATACGCGCGCTCCCTTCTGGAAGCCGCTAAGGCCGAGAACCATGTGTTCGAGGACCTCGAGATGATCGAGCGCCTGGCTAGCGCCAGCCCCGAGATCATCGCCGTGCTCGACACCATGTCCAAGCGCGACCAGCTCGACCTTCTTCCCAAGGTGGCAGCTGCCTTTAAGTATGTTGCCGAGGAAGACGAGGATGTAGTGGGCGTGACCGTCACCACGGCGATCCCGCTCGACGACGAGCTGCGTCAAACCATCACTAAGAAATGCGAGCAGGACTTCGGCCGCAAGGTATTCCTTATCGAGCAGGTCGACCCGTCTATCGTGGGCGGCCTGGTGCTCGAGGCTCGCGGCGAGCGTCGTGACATTTCCGTCAAGACGCAGCTGCGCATCGCGCAGGAGACCCTCGCAAACTCTGCTAATTCGTACGGAGGTGAAGCCTAATGTCCGAAACCCTCAATGCCCAGGATATCGCCAAGAAACTGCAGGAGCAGCTCACGAACCTCTCCGCGACGGTCGATACGCATGAGGTTTCAACGGTCGACGAGGTAGGCGACGGCATCGCGCGCGTCTCCGGCCTTAAGAGCGCCATGGCAGGCGAGCTTCTGGAGTTCAAGAGCTCCGACACCGGCGAGACCGTCTTTGGCCTTGCCCAGAACCTTGACCGTGACGAGGTTGGCGCCGTTCTGTTCGGTGCCGTCGACTCCATCAAGGAAGGCGACGAGTGCCGCACCACCGGTCGCATTATGGATATCCCCGTGAGCCGCGCCATGCTCGGCCGCGTCGTAAATCCGCTCGGCCAGCCCATCGACGGCCTGGGTGACATCGTTGCCACGCACCGCCGCCCCATTGAGTTTAAGGCTCCCGGCGTTATCGATCGTACCCCAGTGTGCGAGCCGGTTCAGACCGGTCTTCTCGCCATCGACTCCATGGTGCCTATCGGACGTGGCCAGCGTGAGCTCATCATCGGCGACCGTAAGACCGGCAAGACCGCTATCGCCATCGACGCCATCCTCAATCAGCGTGGCAAGGGCATGGTCTGCATCTATGTCGCTATCGGCCAGAAGGCCTCCACGGTCGCCAACATCCGCGAGACCCTCGCCCAGCACGGTGCGCTCGACTACACCATCATCGTTTCGGCCACCGCTGCCGATTCCGCCCCTATGCAGTACATCGCGCCTATGGCCGGTGCTGCTATCGGCGAGTTCTTCATGTACAACGGCGAGGACGGTAAGCCCGCCAGCGAGACCAACCCCGGCGGTCACGTGCTCGTCATCTACGACGACCTGTCCAAGCAGGCCGTGGCCTACCGTCAGATGTCGTTGACGCTGCATCGTCCGCCTGGACGCGAGGCCTATCCTGGCGACATCTTCTACCTGCACTCTCGCCTGCTCGAGCGTGCCGTCAAGATGTCTAAGAAGAATGGCTATGGCTCTATGACGGCTCTGCCGATTATCGAGACCCAGGACGGCGACGTTTCGGCCTACATTCCGACCAACGTCATTTCCATCACCGATGGTCAGATTTATCTGCAGTCCGAGCTCTTCTTCCAGGGTCAGCGCCCGGCAGTCGACGTCGGTATCTCGGTTTCGCGCGTCGGCGGCGACGCTCAGACCAAGGCCATGAAGCAAGTTGCTGGTAACCTTCGCCTTGACCTCGCTTCCTATCAGGAGCTCGCTGGCTTTACCCAGTTTGGTTCCGACCTCGACGAGGCCACGCAAAAGCAGCTTACCCATGGTGCCCGCATGACCGAGCTCCTTAAGCAGCCGCGCTACAAGCCATTTGAGGTTGGCGAGCAGATTGCAGTTCTGTTTGCAGGCAACGAGGGCTTCCTCGACGACCTGGAGATCGCCGACGTACTGCCCTTCCGTGCCGAGCTCATCGAGTACCTGGACAATGGCTTTGGCTTGCTGCTCGACAAGGTTCGCGCCAAGAAGATCGATGATGACACCAAGGCTGAGCTCTTGCGCGTCATCGGCGACTTCAAGCAGCAGTTCATGGCCAAGCACCATTCGGATGTTTCTGGATCAGAGGAGAACTAAGCCCCATGGCCAACCTTCGCGACATTAAGAAGCGAATCTCCTCGGTTACCACGACCAAGCAGATCACGCGCACGATGGAGATGGTCTCTACGGCCAAGATCCGTCGTGCCCTCGATCGCTCCAAGCAGGCCGACCCCTATAAGGAGGCGCTGACCGACGTCATGTTGACGGTCGCCGGCGACGCCTCCTGTTCGGGCACCGATCCCATGCTGCAGAAGCATGAGAGCGTCAAGCATGGCCTGATTGTCGTTATTGCCTCGGACCGCGGCCTTGCCGGCGGTTTCAATACGACGGTGGAGCGCACGGCTGAAAAGCTCGCCGCTTCTTGGGCGAACGATGGTATCGAGAGTGAGGTCATTGCCTGCGGACGTAAGCCGGCCACGTATTTCCGTGACCGCGCGAACGTCGTCATGCACTTTGAGGGTAATTCCTCCGAGCCCGATTTCAATCAGGCTCGTATGATTTCCTCTCATATCTGCGATGCGTATCGTGCCGGTGAGCTCGACCGTGTCGAGCTCATCTACCATCACGCCAAGAACCGTGTTGATCAGGAGCTTCGCGTCGAGCATCTATTGCCGCTCGACCCCGAGATGATCGCCATGGCCCACGGTCCGCGCAAGAACGAGACCGACGCCCCTAAGCGCATCTCGTCCACCTTCGAGTTCGTGCCCTCTCCAGAGCACGTTCTCGGCAAGCTTGTGCCGTCATATATCCTGACGGTCATCTACCAGGCCCTGATCGATTCGGCGGCAGCCGAGCAGGGTGCTCGCCGTAAGGCTATGCACTCCGCGACGGAGAATGCCACCGCGATTATCTCGACCCTTACCCGCACGTATAGTCGCGTGCGCCAGGCTTCGATTACGACCGAGATCAACGAGATCGTCGGCGGAGCCTCAGCATTGGAGGAACAGTAATGGCTAATAACACCGTACAGCTTGCGGTCGAGGAAGCCACCAAGAAGACGACTGCCGGTGATGGCCGTATCGTGCGAATCATCGGCCCTGTCGTCGACGTCAAGTTTGACGGCGCGGTGCCCCCGATCTACAACGCGCTCACGGTCGAGGCCGAGACCCCGATCGGTCATCTGAGCACGATCCTCGAGGTCGAGAGCCAGCTTCCGGGCGGCGTTGTCCGCACGGTCGCCATGTCCTCGACCGATGGCCTGCAGCGCGGCCTCATCGCCACCGATACCGGTGAGCCCATGAAGATGCCCGTCGGCCCCAAGACGCTTGGCCGCATCTGGAACGTCATGGGCAAGCCCGTCGACGGCAAGCCTATGCCCGAGGTGGAGGAGTTCTACCCCATCCACCACGCGGCGCCCCGCTTTGACGAGCTCACCACCAAGACCGAGATCTTCGAGACCGGAATTAAGGCCGTCGACCTGCTCGAGCCCTACATCCGTGGCGGCAAAACGGGTCTGTTCGGTGGCGCCGGCGTCGGCAAGACCGTTCTGATTCAGGAGCTCATCAACAACCTCGCTCAGGAGCATGGCGGCACCTCGGTGTTCACCGGCGTCGGCGAGCGCACCCGTGAGGGTACCGACCTTTATCTCGAGATGAGCGAGTCGGGCGTTATCGACAAGACTTGCTTGGTCTACGGTCAGATGAACGAGCCGCCTGGAGCGCGTCTGCGCATCGGTCTGGCCGGCCTTACCACCGCTGAGTACTTCCGCGATCGTGGCCAGGACGTTCTGCTGTTCATCGATAACATCTTCCGCTTCTCCCAGGCCGGTTCCGAGGTTTCCGCACTGCTGGGCCGTATGCCGTCCGCCGTTGGTTACCAGCCCACGCTGGCTACCGAGATGGGCGACCTCCAGGAGCGCATTACCTCGACCAAGACGGGCTCCATTACCTCCGTCCAGGCCGTCTACGTCCCTGCAGACGACCTGACCGACCCGGCGCCTGCCACGACGTTCACGCACCTCGACGCCACCACGGTCCTTTCGCGTAGCATTTCGTCGCTCGGCCTTTTCCCGGCCATCGACCCGCTCGCGTCTTCCTCCGACGCCCTCGATCCCTCGATCGTTGGCGAGGAGCACTACCGTGTCGCCGTCAAGGTCCAGGAGCTCCTGCAGGAGTACTCCGACCTTCAGGACATCATCGCCATTCTGGGTATGGACGAGCTGTCCGAGGAGCAGCGCCTTACAGTCAACCGTGCTCGTAAGATTCAGCAGTTCCTCTCGCAGTCCTTCCACGTCGCCGAGAAGTTCACCGGTAACCCCGGTGTCTACGTCCGCGTCGAGGATACCGTCCGCTCCTTCGCCGAGATTGTCGACGGCAAGGCCGATGACCTGCCTGAGCAGGCATTCCGCTATGCCTCCACGATTGAGGACGTGCGTGAGCGCGCCCGCAAGATGGAGGAGAAGTAGGTTATGCGTATCCGCATCGTGTGCCCCGTGAGCCTCGCCTATGAGGGTGACGCTGCGTTTGTGTCGATTCCGTCTACGGATGGCGAGTTTGGCGTTTTACCTGCTCACTCCAGCGAAATCTGCACGATCGACCGCGGTTACGTTCGCGTTTCCGATAAGGCCATGGGCACTGTCGACCACACGTTTGCCGTGGCCGGCGGCTATGCCCAGGTTGCGGACGATGTCGTGACCGTCCTCGCCGAGCGCGCTTGCGATTTGGCGACCGTCGACGCCGACAAGGTTAAAGCTGATATTCAAGGTTTTGAAGAGAAGCTGGGTAATTTGTCGGAGGATGATGCACGCCGCGCCTACCTCTATAATGAAATCGCATGGTGTAAGCTCAAGCTTGCCCAATAGTCAAACGTTTTGGCGTTCGACCATTTGCGAACACATCATGCCCGGGATGGCTCAGCCACCCCGGGCATGCTTTTTGAAAGGGTAGACCTTGGATATTATCCGCGTTGAGGGTGGCCACGCCATCGGAGGCTCCGTGCCCGTCTCGGGTGCAAAGAATTCCGCACTCAAACTCATGGCTGCAACGCTTCTGGCGCCGGGCAAGACAACGCTTCAGAACGTGCCCGATATTTCCGATGTCCACGTTATGGGCAAGGTACTCAAGGGCATGGGCGCTACGATCGATGTTCTCGACGAGCACACGCTCGAGATTGATACCTCTCAGGTCGATTCTTGGGAGGCCCCCTACGAGCTCGTTGCCAAGATGCGTGCTTCCACAGCCGTGATGGGACCCCTGCTGGGTCGCTTCCATCGCGCCAAGATCGCCATGCCGGGCGGCTGCAACCTGGGTGCTCGCAAGATCGATATGCACATTCTTGGTCTCGAGGCCCTGGGCGTTGAGTTCGATACCGCCCACGGTTACATCAACGCTAATGCGCCCCAAGGTCTGCGCGGTACCACCGTCACGCTCGAGTTCGCCAGTGTCGGTGCGACCGAGAACCTCATTATGGCATCCGTGCGCGCGAAGGGTACCACGGTTATCGACAATGCCGCCCGCGAGCCCGAGATCGTCGATCTCGCCAACATGCTCAACGAGATGGGCGCTAAGATTGTCGGCGCCGGTACGCCTGTCGTGACCATCGAGGGCGTGGAAGAGCTGCATCCCGTTACCCATCGCGTAGTGGGCGACCGCATCGAGGCCGGCACCTTTATCGTCGCCGGTGCGTTGATGGCCGACGATCGCGGTGTCGACGTCACGGGTTTTTGCCCCATTCACTTGGGCATGGTGCTCAAGAAGATGGAGCTCATGGGTATCGACTGCGAGCGCGTCGAGGATGGCGTCCATGTAAACCGTGCCGAGCGTATCAAGCCGGTCGACATCCAGACGCTTCCGTTCCCCGGCTTCCCGACGGACATGCAGGCGCAGATTATGGTGCTCTCCGCCCTTGCCGATGGTAGCTCCGTTATCACCGAGAACATCTTCGAGAATCGCTTTATGTTTGCCTCTGAGCTGGTGCGCATGGGTGCCGACATTCGTATCGAGAGCCATCATGCCATGATTCATGGCGTCAAGGGCTTCTCGGGTGCACAGGTTACCTCGCCCGATCTGCGTGGCGGAGCGGCCCTCGTCGTAGCGGGCTTGATCGCCGACGGGACGACCGAGGTTTCGGCCATCCATCACATCAAGCGCGGCTACGAGCGGTTTGTCGAAAAGCTGCAGGCGCTTGGCGCGCATGTCGAGCATGCTACCGTCCCCGATCCCGTCATCTACTAATACAGGTTGCCTATGTTTAATAAAAAACCCCTCGCGGATACCACCACCCGAAGACCCTCAACTGGTGCGCAGGCCAAGATCTACAGTCGCGATAACGTGGCTCGCTATTCCGAGCGCGCTCGTCAACGTCGCCGTAGCCACACGATTCGTCACGTCGCGCTCATTGTCGTGCTTGGCGTGCTGCTGAGTGCCACTACCGCTGCCGGCCTGTGGTTTGCCACCATTATGGGCAAGCTCGGCGATTCTAATGTCATTACCGACAATCTGCGTCGGGTTCTGGTTGACACCGATGAGGCAAAGGATCCGTTCTACGTGCTGCTTCTTGGCACCGACGGCCGTCCGGGCGAGGATACGTATCGTGCCGACTCGATTATCCTGGCACGCATCGACCCCACGCAAAAACAGGCGACGCTCATTTCCGTTCCGCGCGACACCAAGGTCGAGTACAAGGGCGAGACCATGAAGATCAACGCCTGCCATACCGTTGGCGGCGCCGAGGCCATGGTCGAGGCGGTCAACGAGCTGTGCGGTGTTCAGATTTCCCACTATGCCGAGGTCAGCTTCGACGGTATGCAGGCGCTGATTGATTCGGTTGGCGGTATCGACATTAACGCAACCGATGATGTTGACGACCCCGAGCACCTGGATATTAAGATTACCGCTGGCCAGCAGCATATGGACGGTGCCACCGCCCTTACCTATGCCCGCTGCCGCTACACCTATGCCGACGGCGATTACACGCGCATGCGCCACCAGCGTCAGGTGCTTGGCGCCCTTGCCAACCAGATTCTCAATAACTTCGATGCCACAAAGATCTTTGGCCTGGTTAATTCGCTGTCCGATATGCTCGTAACCGATATGAGCGTTCAGGATATCGTGGCTACGGTCAACGCCATGCGCGGTATGGATGTCGACGGTATCTACTCGGCCAACCTGCCCTCGTACGCCGACGACAGCACCATGATCGACGGTGTGAGCTACGTCTTTGTCTACGAGGACGAGCTCAAGGAAATGATGGAGCGCGTCGATGCCGGCAAGGATCCCAAGGGTCCCAACACCATGGGTCTTTCCGACGGTTCCAGCTCTACGATCGGTGACCTGAACAACAACACGTCTGACGACTACGCAAACGGTACCGCAACCTCATCGGTCAGCTCTGACGATTCCGATGACTCAAGCGATTCAAGCGATTCAAGCGATTCGGACTACTACGAAGAGCCCACCGGCGACGGCAACGGCTACGAAGCCAATTACTAAGTTACGGCGTTTTACCAAACGCCGTAACGGCTCGACGCTGCGCGCCGCCCAAGGCGACAATTTGTCATTCAAAAGGCAGGGCATGACCAGAAGGTCAATGCCCTGCCTTTTTCATGCCAACTTGTTCGCCTTGGACGTCGCTCGCTGACGTTGGCTCAACATGCGGTGCTGACTACTCCCCTTGCACCAAAAACCGCCCCGTTCTCGGTTTTTGAGGACGGGGCGGTTTTGCTTACCTAGATTGTTCGAGTTCCTTATGCAAAGCGGGCGACGAGCTCCTGCAGGACGTCGGTCATCTTGACGAGCGAGCTGACCGGGACGAACTCGTTGACGCCGTGGTAGCAATAGCCGCCGGTGGAAAGGTTGGGGCAGGGCAGACCGCGGAACGACAGCTGGGCGCCGTCGGTGCCGCCACGAATCGGCAGCACTTGGGGCTCAACGCCGCAGGCAAGGTAGGCTTCCTTGGCAACATCAATAAGCTCGGGATAGTCACGAACGATCTCGGCCATATTTCGATACTGTTGCTTAATCTCGACCGTCACGCGCTCCTCACCCAGACGCTGGTTGAGTATCGAGGCGGCGGCATCAATAAGGTCGAGTTTCTGCTGGAACTTGGCGGCGTCATGGTCGCGGACGATATAGCGCGCTGTGGCGTGATCGACGGTCGCAGATACACCCTCAAGGTGATAAAAGCCCTCGTAGCCTTCCGTATACTCCGGGCGCTGCACGTAGGGGAGCAACGCGTTGAAGTCGCAGAACAGATTGCCTGCGTTGACCATACGGCCCTTAGCGTCGCCCGGGTGGATGGACTGGCCCTCAAAGCGGACGGTCGCCTCGGCGGCGTTAAAGCACTCCCACTCCAGCTCGCCGATGGGGCCGCCGTCGACCGTGTAGGCGTACTTGCAGCCAAAGGTATCGATATCCAACAGCTCGGCTCCGTGGCCGATCTCCTCGTCAGGGCAGAAGCAAATGCCGAGTGCGGGATGGGGCAGAGAAGGGTCCTGAGCGATACGCGCGACAAGCGACATGATCTCGGCGACGCCCGCCTTGTCGTCCGCGCCCAGCAGCGTGGTGCCATCGCTGCAGACCAGGTCCTCACCCGCGAGGTCATTCAGGGCGGGAAGCTTGGCGGTACCCATGGCAACGGGCTTACCGTCAACCGTGCCGCAGACCAGGTCGCCGCCTTCGTAGTGTACGATGTGCGGCTTCACGCCGGCGCCCGGTGCAACTTCGGTGGTGTCGAGATGGGCGATCAGGCCCAGGGCGGGCTTGTCCTCAGCGCCCGCACTTGCGGGGATATGCGCGCAGACATAGGCGTGCTCGGTCACGTGGGCATCTTCCGCACCAAGCTCGCGCAGCTCTTCAGCCAGCACGTTGGCAAGGTCAAACTGAACGGCGCTCGAGGGTACCTGGTCGCAGTTTGCATCCTCGGACTGCGTGTTGATCTGGACGTAGCGCAAAAAGCGTTCGAGGACATCGGGGCTCGTGGTGGTGTTTTCCATAAAGACCGCTCCAATCTTGGTCGTCGTGTGCAACAAGAACTCTAGCACGGTATGCCACGGCATACCACGACGCTTGGATGGGGTAGAATCAGCCATTGAATGCAGAAGGGACGGAAGATCATGGATACGACAAATAGCTCGCGCGAACTACATCTGACGGTGGCGAACGAAGACTACTTGGAGTGCATGGTTCGCATTGAAAGCGAAGAGGGGGAAACCAACGGCGTGCGATCGGTCGACATCGCGCAGCGCCTTGGCGTCTCCAAGGCATCGGTCAATAAAGCGGTTTCGGCGCTCAAGGCATCCGAGCTTGTCGAGCAATCGCACTACGGCAAGGTGATCCTGACCGATCGCGGCCGCGAGGTTGGCACGGCTATCTGGTACCGTCATCGCCTCATCCGCACGTTTTTGGTTCAGGAGCTCGGTGTCGAATTTGAGCGAGCCGATTCCGAGGCCTGCATGATGGAGCATGCGCTATCCGAGGACACGATGAGCCGCTGGCTCGCCTATCTCGAAAAGCAGGGAATCAGCGTCGAGGAATAGCGGGATATATATGGATACGAGTTATTACAACCGCTTTGGTGCCGAGGAACTTACGCGCCGCTTGTCGAGCGAGACCTTGTTGGCGCAGGGCCCCATGGGCAGTGTTTTGTTGAGTGAGTACGATGCCGCCGACATTCCACCGGCGTTTTGGAATCTGGCAGAGCCGCAGACCGTTTCTCGTATCCATCGCTTGTATGTCGCCGCCGGCGCGCAGGTGCTCATTACCAATACCTTTCAGGCATCGAGCTATGCCCTCAAGCACGACCAGATTGCGCCGTCCGTGGCGGAGGTCAATCGCGGGGCCGTCGACGATGCCCGCCAGGCGCACCCTCAGCTACTGCTGGGCTCAATGGGCCCGATCGGTATTGAGTGGTTTGCCGAGGACTCTGTCGAGTATCGTGAAATCCGCGGCATTGCGCGCGAACAGGCGCACGCCTTGCTCAATGCTGGTGTTGACGGTCTGCTGATCGAGACGGTGACGTCTATCCGTAATCTGCAGCCCATGCTTGCCGGCGCCCGAGATGCCGCCGACGGCATGCCTGTTCTGGTGAGTTTTGTCGTTGACGATAAAGGCGACCTGCTGGGCGATGGCCTCAACATCGAGGCAGCCGTTTTGTACGCCGAAAAACACGGCGCAAATTCGGTTGGTGTTAATTGCTGTTCGCTTGCGGCCGCGAACGCGGCGGTGCCCAGGATGGTTGCATCGGCGACTACTCCCGTCACGGTGCGTCCCAACGTAGGCGATCCGGTCCAGACTCAGGATGGCCCCGTATGGCACGAGAACCCCGAAGCTTTCGCGCGCGCATGCATCGAATGGAGACATGCCGGTGCCGCAATGGTGGGCAGTTGCTGTGGAACCACGGCAATCACTACGGCCGCGATGGCCGAGGCGCTCGATATATAAAGGGCAAACCGCTCCATACGGGGCGGTTTTTTTATTGCTTGCATGTCCTCGGCAGCATTTGCCCAAATGGTGAATGCTGGTGCCGGCAGGTTGCCGAGTGCATGTTGCGGGTATACCCCATGCGTACCATGATCCAAACACTGTGAGGTGTCTGCGCGTGTGCGCGATAATTCATTTTGGAACTGACGGTTGGCGCGCTCGCGTCGATGAGGACTTCACTGCCGATAACGTTGCCCGTATCGCCGATGCCGTCGGCGAGTTGTGGCAAAAGACCAATCCTGGCAAAACGGTATATATAGGGTTCGACACCCGGCCCCTGGCGCGCGAGTTCGCTGAGCTTGCGGCGGGCGTGCTAGCAGCGCACGGGCTAGACGCCGTGCTCGCTTCGCGACCTGTCCCGACCCCTGCCCTTACGTGGGCGGCGGCTTATGACGGTGAAGCGTGCGGCGCGCTCATGGTGACGGGGTCCCATCATCCGCAGGGCTATCTGTGCCTCAAGATTCGCATGGGTGACGGCTCGACCGCCAACCAGGATGTCATCGAAGAGCTCGAAGAGACTATGGCTCCCGAGCCAATGGGGATCGAGGGGCAATATCGCACCGCGGATATCATTCCTGACTATATGCAGGCGGTGGCATCGTTTGTCGATGCCGAAGCCATCCGCGCCGCGCACCTGCGCGTGGTTGTCGATCCCATGGGCGGCGCAGCCCAGGGCTATCTAGCCGACTTGCTGCGCGAGCTTGGCGTTGAGGTGCACGAGATTCACGCCGGGCAGGCGTCTGACCAAGAAGATATCTGCCCCGACCCCGTTGAGCCGTGGGTGGACGCTTGCGAGCGCACGGTTATCGAGGACGGAGCTTGCGCTGGCCTGGTGACCGACGGCGACGCCGACCGCATCGGCGCGGTTGGCGAGCGCGGCAGATATATACATCCGCATCAGATCATGGCGCTCGTTTTGGGCGACTTGGTTCAATTTCGTAATTTGGAGGGGCGCGTCGTCGTCAATCTTTCGTGCTCGACGCTCGTGCGTCGCATTGCCGAGGCGCTTGGCTGCCGCGTGACCGTCAAACCAGTCGGTTTCAAATATATAGCGGCGGAGATGAAGAAGGGCGGCGTCCTCATAGGCGGCGAAGAAGCCGGTGGTATCGGCATCGCCGCACATATGCCCGAGCGCGATGGAATCCTCGCCTGTCTGATTCTGTGTGAGCTTATGGCAAAGACGGACGCGCCTTTGGGCGTTCTGGTCGACCAACTCGAGGACAGTTTTGGTAAGACGAGTTACGGTCGACGCGATTTACGCCTTGAGGCCGAAGATGCCGAAACGTTACGAACCCTGCTGCCGGGCGTAAACCCCAAGTCGATTTGTGGCAAGGTGCCGCAAAACGTTAGTCATATGGATGGCTTGCGTTTGGCATTCGAGGATGACACGTGGCTGCTGGTCCGTCCTAGTGGGACCGAACCAGTGGTGCGCGTCTACGCCGAGGGGTTCTCGGTGGAAGAACGCGATGAGTTGCTCGATGCTGGCTGTGCTTTAGCTAGGGGGACGTATCCGCTTTAACCATGAGACTGCCTTATATAAAGAGATGCTCGGCGAGCGGTAGTTAACGGCTGGCAAACGTTAGTCGAATCCCAGGATGTGTAGGAAATGTGTACGCCCAGATTCCCGCCCACGGCGCCCCTCCGGTCTGGCAATATATCTCCTTGCCGCGCGGCCCGGTCGGACCGGATCAGCCGCGGGGCGTGCACCTTGAGAACCGGATACTGCGAGGATGGACACACAAGCTGTGTCGCATCCGGGCAGACATCGAACCATTTGAAATGGTCTAACTTGGATTTGT